>Ga0247770_1001833_pt1 | contig 14415 bp, 14 predicted proteins | sample UWRJL136409B6_FD_179943 | JGI IMG/M metagenome (GOLD analysis project Ga0247770, IMG submission 179943) | Plant litter microbial communities from Arlington Agricultural Research Station in Wisconsin, United States - UWRJ-L136-409B-6 | ecosystem: Environmental > Terrestrial > Plant litter >... | reverse complement strand
TTGAAGAATGGAAGTTGCGTTTGGTCGGCCGATTAACTCGGTACTCTCTCCTATGCTGCTCCCTTGCAAGCGCGTCCAAGCGGCCCCTTCTTCCAAGCATTTGACCCCTTTCTTAATATTCCTACTTGTAACTTCTTGTGCCCACACACCAAGTGCACTCTCACCCTCCAACCCCTCGTCGTTCTTTTCTTGGGCTTTGGAAACCACCATTCTCTGCAGGTGTTGGTCTGGTTCGGCATTGGCCTTTGACGTCAGGTAAGCAAACACTGGAATGAGCTCTCCCTGCCGTGATGACCGTGCTGCGACCTCCCGACCTCCCGTCTTGATACCCGCCGCTCCTCGACGAACCCGCCTATTGTTCGGCACCGAGCCGGCACGATCATGCACTTCTCTCCACAGCCTGATATCTTCCTACTCTCTTCTCACGAGAGAGGCACCCCAGCTGCGCGATTCACTGGCAAGCCAACAACCCAGGCTGACTTAAACCGACACCAGGCATTCAAAGACTATCGTCCTCTCATTTTACAGTAACCGCTTTCGTTCCTGTGCTTTCTTCCCCGTATTCGCGGCCCAGGTCGATGGCAAACCGCCCATCATGGCAAGGCAATACGGTCCGCTCCTAAAGACCTGGTTGCGACACCTCCTCCCCAGCTTCATTGCCGACCTTCTCTACCCAAAGCACAAGCCGACATGGAAGCTTCACCCGACCTCGTACCTTGACGGCCTGCGCGGCATCGCATCTGTCCTTGTATTCTTCTGCCACTACACCGAGAACAACTTCGGCGAGCTGACCCGAACCTACGGTATTAACGAGAACATCCCGTCAGGCTTGATCCAGCTCCCGTATTTCCGAGTTCTCTTCTCCGGCAGGCCAATGGTTCACATCTTCTTCGTCATTTCGGGCTTCGTGCTCTCGTATAAACCCATCAAGTCTATCCATGCTCGCGACATGGACAAGTGTTTTTCCACTTTGTCGTCGTCGACTTTCCGCCGAGCGTTCCGCCTATTTGGGCCATGTGTCGTCTCAACCTTTATCATCATGTGTCTGGCGAAAATGGGCTGGCACAAGGTGAAGTACCCGACGTGGGGCGAGCAGTTCGCTGATTGGAGACACACAATTTTCCATCAGGTCACTTGGCCTTGGGCTTGGTAGGTTTAAGTTAGCGCTTTGTGGATTTTGATCCGGATAACTAACAGTATCGAATAGGGACCAGGATCTGAGGCCTGGTTACGACCCGCACTTGTGGACCATTCCGATCGAGTTCGCCCACTCGATGCTGCTCTTCATGGTGATCATGATGGTATCAAGGGTCCGTCTTCGCATTCGCCAGGCAATGGTGTTTGGGCTCATGGGGTACTGCCTCACTTGTGGAAAATGGGCCGGCTTCGAATTTCTGGCTGGCTTGTTTCTGGCTGAGATTCATGTTTTGCAACATACCCGCCGACCGGGCTGGGAGGAGCCGGAGAAGGACGTCAAGTCACCCAGAACTGTGCTCAGGTCACTCAAGACGGCCCTCCACGTCACAATCCTGCTTGTTGGACTGTACATTGCAGGTTGGCCGAATATTGATGCCGACAAGACTCCCGGAATCCGGTTTCTTCTAGCACATACACCATCCCCGTTCGCGGAGATGAACCCTACAGCCCCGCAAAAACTATTCTTTGGCTTGTCAGCTGTCCTGATTGTCTGGACAGTTGGAGAGATGCCACTCGCCAAAAGATTCTTCGAAAGCGGATTTGCGCAGTACTGCGGGCGTATAAGTTATGCGATATATATATGCCACGGCCCGGTTCTTGACCTTTACGAGAAACGTATCATGGGTACCCCATTCATTCCTGCCCATGGAGAGCCTGGTAAGCCGGGTTTCAAAGCAGCGGTTTTGGCCAGGGGTGTCAAGGGGATTACCGGGATGGACACGAGGGCACAGATACAGCTGGGCTGGGTCATTGGCATCCTCCTACTTGGCCCGATCGCCGTATGGGCAGCCGATCTGTTCTGGCGCGGTGTGGACGACACCGTTGTGAAGGTGGGGAGAACGATAGAAATGGCGTGCCTGGATGATACCGAGGAAAGCCCACGGAGCCAAGGATATTCGATAGCGGCATGATGTGATCCAAAGGGATTCGGAATCCAATAGCGGCACTATGATTTAGGGTCAGCCGGATTTTATTGGAGGTTATGATTCAGGTTCAGCTGGCGTATGGTGTGTAGAAGTGGCATCTCGTTCCCTTTACTGCGCTGGGAATCGATTTGTGATGTTTTGTTATCACGTTTTCCATTTCCGCAGCATAGCACGATATGTTAGATACCTTGTATTAAACTGCCCTACGGGCTGTAGTTTCCCACTTGACAGGTGCATCAGGACTGAGCAAGGCACGAGTTGATTTGCTTGCGTTGTCATCAACATCGGGCCCTATGTGTGCTGTCTCGGAACAGGGTCATCGAACGTAGGTAAGTTCGGAGTGATACGATGAAATTGTGGGCGACGACGTTCGTTTTGCGTTTTGTATCACCACTGTGCCTCGTTGGCGCGGCACTGGGTTGGACTAGTGGTCTACCTAATTGGGTGGTCGGCTTTCAGCCTCAAAAGCCAAGAGAGTCATTCCGGGACAACACGACGATGCCAAGTAAGGTGGTTCAGGTGGGGAGTCGTATTGCATACATCTTGGGTGCTGGGTGTGTGGGTGTAACCCTTGGAGAGTAGACATGAGGAGGTTACAATGCTGTGTTACAGGTTTGTAACGACATCTATCTATCTTGGTGGGATCTTGCCTTGTACAACATGAGTTTGAATCACTGACGGACGTGACTATACACAGAGAAATTTCCACTACGAACACGTGGTGAAGTTGAGAAATGTTGTTGTATTGCAAAGCTGGTAGAGTGTTCCACGGCCGCGACTTAGACCCGGTCCGGATCGGCCCAGCTTACGCCGGCGGGTTCGGACACTGTGCCGTGGCCCGCTGAGCTCGTCTCTTCTACAATCATCTCCCTAGCTACTGTTTATTTTGCGGAGGACTTTTTGTGTTCCCTACAAACAAACGTGCGTCTTGCTGATCTAACGCTTTAAACCAAACGCTGTACGACATAGATGCCGTGTACAAATTGCCAGGCAGACGCTAAACTGAGAATCGGGATACCTATTACCCAATCCGGGTTGAGTCAGGCAAGCATCCGGCCATCAGCTTTCTCTCAGATTTCCGCTGGTCTTCCCAAACACAAAAGATGGCCTCTCTCAAGCATTCTTTGCTTTCACACCCAACAAAAGCTGCGCGAATAGTCTTCCTTGTTCGTAGTGCGATGTGGCGGCCGTGTTTGATGCAAATGTCTAGTTCCTCTGCGAGGATCCGGCAACCTCTCTGGAGGCAAGAAGTGGTTTCCTCGCGGTTCGCAAGTGTTCGTCGTCGTTGACCCCCTCACCTTTGCCCTGGCCGCTTCTTAGAGTCCTTGGCCTTCCGCTGCGACTCCAGCTCAATATGCGGTGGCAACTTCATATCTCCTCTGACCACAAACCAAAGAAGCTGTTCTGGCTCCATCGCAGGCTTCTTCTGTACTACCCCTACTCTAGCCGGACCTGTCTGACCCGTCACAGGCCCCGCCTTCGCCACACCACCCATCTCCTCGTCCTCATCTTCCTCATCTTCATCCTCCTCCTCGTCGCTCTCATCCTCCAACGACCTCTTCAGCCCCGTCCGCACATTCTTCGTCCCCATCTCCTGCTCCTCAACCGTGTACCCCTCCCGCGCTTGATTCTCGATGTAATCCACCACCCCCTCGTTACACGCATCCCACACATCCGCCCACAGCTCATTGAACGGATCCGCCGGCACATCCCCCTCCTGGTCAATCCCATACCCATCCTCGTCCTCCCCCTCGCCGTACCCCCCGCCTACCTGACCGGCGCCAAGCTTGCTCGCATCGAGCCCCGCGGAGCGCGCGCTCTTGCGCGCATCTTCAACCAGTCCTTCAATATCCGGCTCGAGCTTTTTGCGGAGCAGATGTAGAAGGATGTTCTCGTGCGTGCGGCCAGGGTAATTAGTCGAGGGGTGCACCGCGATGCGCTGGAAGAGGTCAGCGTACTCGTCGTTGATGACTTGGATGGAGTTGATATTTTGGAGGAGGATTGTCGCAGAGGCCTGCAGGGATTCTCGGGAGGGGAGGGGGGTTGTGTAGTTGACGTTGTGTTGGAGGCTGATGAGGCTGTTGGAGAGCTGGTGGAAGCGGTTGCGAATTAGGTCGAGTTGTTTGAGCTCGTCAGGCGCGAGGCCGAGGGACGCCATTTTTGCGGTTGCGCGCGGTGGCGTGGAGCGGCTCGACGGCTGTCTTTGAGGGGGACGATTGGAAGTGCGAAGTTTGGGTGGAAAGCTGAAGCTGCGCGACGTGTATGTTGCTGTTGGTTTAATGTAGCTCGGTAATTGTGTTGTTGAGGAGACCGATTGTCTTAAAATCTGGAGCGGCAGGTTGAAAGCACAAGCAATGCGGGGTGGAGAGCTCAAAGACCGGGTTGAAGGTTCCACTGGCCAGCCTTACCGTGCCTCGTGAACCTTGACGGCTGTGCACCCTGCAACAGTTTGGGCCTCGTTGAGATTGATCACTACTTGAAGCGGTGTAAATTTAATGTTCAATTTCGTGTATCAGTAACTAAGTTAGGTATCGCTAATAATCGCGCTCCAAATGCCACACCTACTAAGACATAACTCCTGATGCAATCTTAGTATATGTTTGCAGCCTTTTCCCTGCCAAAATACGGAAGTTGAGTCCGAAAGTCATGAGAAGGAAATACCGGAGGTGCTGTTAAACCAAATCCATATCCGAAGCCGAGAGCCTTATGGGTCTTCTCCAATGCTTCACACCCCAGCGCAGCGCATTTTCTACTGCCCGTGAGACCCGGCTTGGTCAACGGTGACAACATTTCCGGTCTCTCTGCCGTACTTGTCGACAGCTGGGTAACGAGCCATCCTTTCCAAATCGTCAAGATGCATGTGAGATCGGATGTACCTGCACATATTAGTGGCGATATTGCTTCGGATACGCGCAGTAGGCACTCACTTTTCTCTGCCGTCGTCTTGTGGGTTGTAGTCCCAGCTTGTAAACTGCCCCTTCCTCAAGGCCGACCATACCAATCTGCGCTTCCTCTGAGAAGCTAATACCTCCTCCGTAATTTGATTAAAGTCCCATCTGTCTTTAGCTTCTTTCTCGAACTCGTCGAAGACGGACTTGGCTTCTTCATGGACAGTGGACGAGGATAGTCCGGCCAGCTTTGTGACTGTCTTTGCAAGATCATGAAGCTCTAGCGGGTCCGTCTCCATATTGTAGAGCTGTGAACCGTCAGATGGGCAAGTTATGTACTTCCACTTGCCACGTCTGATCATCATAAGAGGACTGATCGTGCCTTCACCAGTATATTCGGCGATCGCCTCGTCGTGGCCCTTTTGGCCCTCGAGGTGAGGGTATAACGATGTCCCGTCCATAGGGAGCGTCGCAAGTGGTTTCGTTCCCACAAGGTCACACATGGTGGGGAGAATGTCCAGGGTCGAGACATTCTCCGAGACCCTGCGAGGCTCAAACCATTTAGGGTACGACACCAGAAGTGGTACCCGGACAGAGGACTCAAAGTAGTTCATCTTGTACCTGTATGAGAATGAGCGGTTGGTTCTCACAGGAATGTTGGCGGCGCCAATGATTTCAGACGACTTACCACAACCCTCGTTCGCCAAGCATATCTCCATGGTCTCCGCTGAAGATGATAATAGTGTTGTCATCGAGACCGCACCGTTTCAGGACGTTAAGCAACTTGCCAACGCAATCATCGACGTAGCTGACAGCGCCATAGTATGCGCGCCTCGCCCGCTTGATCTGCTCATCGCTGAAATCCTCATCCCAGAGGTCGCAAACTTTGAGTAAACGTTTGCTATGCGGATCCTGGTCCTCTTTTGGGATTTTGACCTTGGGCAGGTCAATATCAACACCTTCGTAAAGATCCCAGTACTCTTGCTGAATAGTGTACGGGTCGTGGGGGTGCGTGAGTGAGACCTGAATAGCACCAATAGGTGCGTCTTGTCAGCCGGGACCCCAACGGCAAAGGCCAATCGCAGAATTCATCACCCAGGGGATCGACCGCTAGTGCGATGGTGCCTGCATGACATTGGTGGGCTAGGTACATACAGTCAGGCAGAACGGACGGGCATCGGGCCCCTCTCGGACGTGATCGTACAGGTACTGGGTCGAGCGGTACATAACCTCCTCGTCATAGTCGAGCTGGTTGCTCCGGACGCAAACACCGGCTTGCAGGATAGAGCTGGCATTGTGATACCACTCTAGCCGTGTGTCAGGCTGGTCCCAGTCGACAACCCAACCGAAGTCTCCTGGGTAGATATCACTGGTCAGGCGGGTCTCGTAGCCATGTAGCTGATCCCCCACGAAATGCATTTTCCCCGCCAAGACGGTGTGGTAGCCCTGGAGCCGCAGGTAGTGTGCATACGTTGGAATATCGCTGGAGATCTGAGTGGCGTTGTCAAATGCCCCGATCTTCATCGGCAGTAATCCGGTGATCATGCTCATCCTCGACGGTGCGCATAGCGGCGACGGGCTGTATGCAGCATCGAACTGCACGGCTTTGGCTGCCAGGGCATCCAGGTTGGGGGTTAGGACCTGCGACTCCGGGTTGTGCATCTTCAACATGGGAGCTGCCAGCTGATCCGCCATGATGTACAGGATGTTCGGCCTCTTGGCCAACTGGCTGCCCCCATTGGTGTTGCCATTCCTGGCGCCACCTGCATTCCCACCAGGCACGGGAGAGGCCGGCATCGAGTTGAGGTCTGGCGACATTTTGACCACCTAATGGCTAGCCAGAGGAGTGGGGGTTGGTCGCGTGAGGGATGCCTCGATGTGTCACTTGAGAACGGGAAGAGGTGAAATGGGACAGGCCCCCAAACCGACAATGCAGACAATGCAGACAATGCTTCGGCCCGCAATACAGTAGTGCGCTTGGAAAGTTGAAGTTAGGTCGAACGGGGGGAATGCGTGGGTGCAGCCAGAGGAACGTGAAGTGGGATGTGTATAAAAAGGGGCGGCGGGAACGTCGAAGGGGGATGGGTACACCAGGATGCAATGTGATTTCCCCGTGTCGTGATCCAAGACGTGGAGAAAGATGAGGAGCCACCCCACGAGAGCTCCTAGGTCAAAACGTTAGGAGCACGGAGTCGCAAGAGCACGCAATCTTTCTGACGCAACTTTGGTAAGCCGTCTGGATGGCGCCATCGAAAACACGGGACGAACAACGGCGGATGGCCCGACCTTATGATACCCGTCGTTTATTGCGGAATAAGATAGACTTATCGCAGCTCGTATGCTAGGGATATGCTGGCATGCATCGGTCCACTCGGCGATTTCGCAATTAGCGCTAGCTCTGGCACGCTGCATCCGCACTCGGGATTGCTCAACAGCCAGGTCGAGACTCAAGCGGTGAAGGACCGCCGTTGTGGCCGTTGCCGTTTATCGATAAAACGGTGGGTATCATCCCCACGGTTCACTTGCAAGAAACCCGCATACTTTCGGGGTATCCCGCTGCTCGGCCGGGAAGCTCTCGGCCTAGATGCAACTGTGCCGAGCGAAAGCATCATCTCTCTTCCACGATCAACCTTGGTCAACCAAAGACCGCACGCCGGCCCTGAATTTGCGGCTGAGATAAGGACCACCGGAAATTTGATCTTGCGAGCGACTCCAGTTTCTCACAGCTGAACTTTCACGAGAGGAGAAAAAAGGCATGCCGAAGCCGGAGTTTTCCCCTTGTTGAAGCTGATCAATCTTTCAAGTCCTGTGACCCCTTCTGTGGAAGACAGGTCTCGCGGAGCCCGAAGTGCATTGCCGTAGACTAGATTGTCGGGTTGAAATCACTGCGTTAGCGGCCGCGGCAGTCCGGGTGTCTCGTACACAATCGAAGCGCTGTGATGGGCTGTGATGGCAGCCATCGGTGGACACATGACATCAAATTTCGTAATAGATCTCGAACCATTCGCAGTGTCGGATGCAGGTCTACCACAATGAGACACTACTCACCTGTGAGGATGACTTGTCAAAACTGGTGGTAATGGGGAACAAGAGACATTATGATTGATCATCCGAGAGATGAGATACACACCGACCCCAAACGATTAAACTGAGTAAATGTCAGAAGCTGAACAATCTCCTACCCGTGGCGCCGTCTCGCCTAGCCGCGGCGCCGGGTGGTTGGGCCTTTGCTCTTGGGGGTGGATGATGTCGTTGTTGCAGCCGACGGTGCCTCAATCGGAGCCTCCTTTTGCTTTCCCAACACCTTGGCCGACGGTGTATTCCAGTAGTAGACCATCTGGAGCGCCAGTATCAGGTTCAATGAAAACCCAGCAATATATCCATACAGAATGAGCTTGTCGTCAACCTCCTGCAGTGTTGTGAAAATCCGAGAGAGCGAGCCGGCAAGGTAGTTGAAGACCTAGACAAAAAAATGTCAGTTGCGGAAGACAGGTTTGGATGGGAAATGGAAACTTACAGCGAACGCGCTCAGCTGTCCGGTACCGCCCTCCTGCAGGATAGCGATGATCTGCGGGACCTTGCTCGCGACACTCATCACGCCGGCGCCAGCCTGGAGGTAGCTCAGCGCCTTCATGTCGAGTATTCCCTGGCCAAACAGCGTGACGGCGCTGGCCGCCAGAGCAGCGACAAACAGGGCGGCCAAGCTTGCCCTCCCGCTGTAGTTGAGTACAAGGACGGTGATGATGACATTCTGGCCGAGCACGAGAGCGGTCTCGCCGAAAGTGCTGAAGGGGAAGCCTTTGCGGATGTTGTAGGCAAGCGAGATCAAGTAGCTGCTGGTCTCAAGCAGGTACGAGAGGAAGGACACGCCGCTAGCGGACTGCGATCGTACGAGCTTAATGATTTGCGGCACCTTGACAATCGACGAGGCGGCGATGATGCCGATGCCGAGGGCCTTGCTGACGGCGAGCTTGAAGCACTCGGTGTCGCTGGGATCGACATCAAGGATCAGAGTCTTGTAGCAGGCATCGCCAATGAGCGACACGCCAAGATCACGGATCGGACCCGGGAGGTTGTGCGTGACCGGCTGGAGGGCGGTACGGAGCGCGTCCATCTTGAGGAGTTACGCGTTATGAAGACTGGAAGTCGTGGAATTACGCGATCACTCGGTGCTACGATGCGATGACGATGCAAGATGTCGGATCGGCCGTTTGAGGAAAGATGTCAAGTTGCGCCGGGTCAGCTTCGGACGACGCGTCAAAGGCAAGGATGATTGAAGAACGCAGGGATTGGAAGCACGAGAAAAAACAGCCCCACATTCAGGTTTATCGTGGGGAGGCTCAAGATAACAACACCAGACCACAAAAACGCTTCAATATCCTAATGAAAGAAATCGTCCTCAAAGATTGAGGGCCAGAGATTGCGCAAGCTTCCGTTTTCCTGCTCCCCCAAAGCTAGAAAAATACCCGCTCTGACGAGATAGTATAGACCAAGTATTTGCAGCTCGGTGGTCGACGTGATGTGTACAAGTACAAGAAGGCAAAAACTACCCATTCATATGAGCTCTTCCATTCAAGAGCACGTCAACCGCACGTTCTACAAAACCGCTGGTAGGACTTGCCACCGTGGTCGAGAAAAGCCGCCCTTCCGAAACCCAGGACTCCAAAGCTCAACCGAGCTCATCCTTTTGCGTAAAAACAAGCAAGCCACCCGTTTGACAAACCACGCCTATCCTTTGGCATACCCCCATCCGTATGCAGCACCATATATATTTGATGCGACTAGGCCTTAGCCTTTGGCTTTCGACCAGGCTTTTTTCTCTCTTTGCCTGCTGCAGTCAGATTGCTCCCGCTGGGCTTCTTTTTTGCGTCGAACGCCTTGACAAGATCCGATGAGTGTCCGAGGTTTGTCTTTGGCTCCCAGGTGTTGTCGTTGTCGCCATAGCCTTTCCACTTGATCAGATACATGTGTTCCATGGAGTCCGCATCGATCATGGAATCAACGATCTTCTCTACTTCGTACTCTCCCGCCGGGGTGGCACCATTGCTAGTAGGCCTGCCCCTGCCATCTGGCTTTTTGGCAGCGCTCTAAGTCCGTGGTTAAATATTATGTCAACGGGGAAAGTTGTCGCTCGTAGAACTTACGGTAGCGGCGGTGGACCCTTTAGGCCGACCTCGTGTCGGCTTCTTGGCGGCCTTAGCAGCAAGACGCGCGCTCGCGGCGGCGGAAGTAGCGCGCGGCGGACGGCCGCGCTTTGCTGGGGCCGGCCTGTCTTCTTCGACCTCTTCCTCTTCCTCCTCGTCTTCCTCAGCGTTTTCGGACTCGGGCTCCGCCTCCGGGGCCTTGCGCTTGCGGCTACTCGGAGTCGATTTGGCGGTAGCTCTCGCACTCTTCGGCGTGCGAGCTGGTTTTGCTGAGACTACTGGAGTGCCGGATGCTGATCGAGATGGCCTGCCACGTTTCTTGGGGCCGGAGAGCGCGGGGCGAACGGGCTCATCCTCCATGTCCACGTCCGCAACTGGGGCAGGATGCATGTCGTCGTCGAGGTCCAGGTCCGCGTCGCTCTCCAAGGCGACAACCGTAGGACCGGAACCGCTACCCACGTCCCCCGTTGGACTTCCGTGCGCAATAGGGCCCTTGGGCTCAAGAGAGCTGCGGGACAGGTTAGTCGAAATCGAAAAAGCGTGGTACGTAGGGCGAGATATCAATGTGAAAAAACTATATTGCTTCAAAGCACAAGGGGGCGTTGAAGGCCCGCTTGTGAAGCAATCACGAGTCCTGGCGAAGTGATCACAACACGAAGTGGAAATGTGTTGCAGTTGGAAGGTGCAGTGTTGGGAAGGAAAGAGCAAAGAAAAGGGCAAACAAAGTGATAAAGGCGATTGGTAGGAGGAAGGAAGGAAAACTCACCCAAGAACATCACTTTCCACGCGGAGGAAATCCTCCTCTTGCTCTGGATCGTAAGGCATTTTGGCGCCAACTGTGGTGATAAAAGCGAGGAAAAATTGAGAGGCACTACGTGATGGAAAGCGATGGCTCCTGTACTGCCAGGTAGGCGAATTGATATCGTTTTGCTGATGCCTTCTTGCGGCAGGTGACGAGTTTAGCGCAAGTCGCGTCGCAAACCACAAAGTTGCTGCGGTGCAAGGGTTAGCACGGATCCAGGACCGAAATTAAAAGTACAATAAAATGATAACTTAATATTTACTTACAGGCTAGTGATTCAGGCCTCAGATAGTGGTGAGGGAGGTTGATCGCGGGAGCCAGATGATCGATCGCAAGTTGATGGACATGAGGTGAAGCGCGTCTTGCTGAGAGCAAAAGTGGGTATTCGCAGTGAGTGTCATAAACACAGGGCCCGTGTTTTGTGATAGCCCAGTTAAGAGGTGGGTCCCTGCAGCGCTACCGCCCCACAATATGGGACTGGATCCGGTTAGTCCAGTTAATATCACTTACTTTCCCTGTTTCTTAAGCGCTAGCACGCGGCAGCTACACTTCATTTTTCGGCAGAGAGCCACATGAACCGCAACATTTATTCGCTGGAAGCTTGTGGTGTAATATCAATATTCTCATAAATCTTCGCAAAACTTACACACATACTGTAATGACGAAGGAACCTCCCCTTGATGATGTCGCAGATGAAAGCGTGTCACTGCGCGTCGTTAAGACCAACTTGGGCAACATTGTATACCCTGTTAGTTGAGGTACAGAATTACATAATACTAGAGTGTGCATTCGCCGCTGAGCCGGCCGGACTTTAAACCAGGCATTTTCTACAGCAACTTCCTCAACGCTTACTGGGGTATCAGATACGTAATTACTACTAGTAGAAGCACGTACTCAAAAGCATGTCTTCCTGCATCGCTGGAAAATTTCGGAAACCGAGACCAGAAAAAGACCCAACCAATTCGGACACTAAAAGAAATGTCCTTGCCGTTACTCCTAGTTTAATCCTCGGCATCGTCAGGCAGTTCCTCAAAGCGACCCTCTTGTACCGCCTGCTGGATGGGGTTCTGGACAGATATAACCCCGAGCTGATTCAACCTGTGTGGCAAAGTTAACAACGGTGATGACCTCCCATGGCGGTCTGGGAACTTGCCTCTCAAACATGACAAAAAGCCTCTCAGCCTCACGCTCCTTCTCCTCATCCGTCATTTCGGGCAAATCTGAGACGTCCTCTGCATCCAGGAACTGGCCGGTGATGGGGTTGATAGCTCTACTCCCACTACCGACGGTATTGTCCATGCTCTGCCCATCTTTAATTGAGTCTGGAACTGGGATGTTTCTCTGGAAGAGAAAGCCTGAAGCAAACCCGTACCCCACGTTCTCAACGAATATTGTCGCATCCTTGTCTGAGAGATCAAAGAAGAGTTCGGCGACAGCGCTGCGGAACTGCGGGGCTAGAGGATTTGTCCAGTTTTGCAGTAGTCGTGCGGGAAGGTTGTCGCCTTGGCCTAATACCCCTTGCCTATCTTCCTCCGCCGGCAGGAGCTTTGTCCGTATGAACCCCCGGATGCTGTCGGGAGCGTGTTCGTAAATACGTGATAGGAGGCAAACTAAAGGGGAAACAGCGATTTCGAAATCACTATCCGAGTAGGTCTTCATGGACAGATCTAGAAGTCCAACCAGTTTCTGCGCCACGCTGTCCTTAATCTCCTCGGGATATAGGGAAGCTTTGGCATCTTCGCTGTCAAACTTGACGTTCATCAATGCGTTGACAAGAGGACCTAGGGGGGGTGCCAAGGGGGGTTGACGTGGTGAGACCTCCAGTTTGCGAAGCAAGCTGACTAGAGGAGAGACAGCCGGGGAGGAGTCCACCTCTTTACAAAGCTGGGTAATGTTGAACAGCAGCTTGAGCGATTCCACGAGGGCCATTTCTTGCATGGGGTTCGCCGTTGATGCATTGGGTGCCTGGACAGATAGCCGCCGGACATGCCTTGACAAGTTCTCAATAATAGAACTTGCCAGCTGGTGTTCGTTGACGAGCTTTGTGAGATCGATGGTGGTTCCGTAGGTCGTGAACAGAAGCAGCCTCGAGATCAAAAACTCGTCATCTCGGTCATCATTTTTGAGCTGCAGACAGGCCTGCGCCTCATATCCGAGGTCGACAAACCTCTGTCGCGTTTCGGGCTTGAGAAGCAGTGCGTTGCAGAGCACCCGAAGAGCATTGCGTGACGTGGTACTTGAGGGGTCTTTGAAGGCATGTCTTGTGAGAACCTCGATCCCCTATAAAGGGTTAGCGAAAGCCTTACTCTTGGGTGATAGGTGAGTGCAGGATATATGGCATTATTGTACCTCTTTTGTGAAAATAGGATCGGAATTCTGTGGATCGCGTCCATAGATCTTGAGCTCTTCCAGCGCAGAATCTCGTTCTAATAGGAGAAGTCTTAGAAACACATCCCGATGAACCACTGTAACTGGACCAACCTTGCGGCGAGAGGTTGCTAGACTCGAGGTCTTGGTTTAATTTCTGGAGCAGCGTGGATACGGCCTTCAATTTGGCTTGTATGCCTGTCAGCATTTGCATTCCGAGTGGCGTTGTATAGTCGCTGACCTGGGCCGGTGAGGCTCCCGAGCGCGGCAGCCATTGGGCGAGTGACGACGGGGCTGAATGATGAGTTAGACTGAGATACGCCGTAGAAGGATGACAATGAGGAAAGCTGCGTGGTGAAGCTGCGAGGGGTTGCTCGAGAGCGACGATTCCTGATGGGGTGAAATACATGATGAGGTTCTGTGTTTCAGTTCCGCCGCCCTATATAAGACGGAGTATTTCGTTTTCGGGTATAGGCGAACTGGCTGGGTCCCGAGCTGAGATATCCATCCAGGCAGCAGGAGATCAATCAAGTATTGGCGGGGGAAGCAAAGGCTTCACGGGGTTCTCAGGCAGATGACCCTTACCTGTTCAACGGATAACTCAAATATGCAGACTAGTGTATTCACCAGCAAAGGAAGGGAAGCTTTTTGCAGTTGCGAGAGGAAGTGTTGCCGTTGACGTGCATTTGCTAGTTCTAAGCCTCAGGGGGTCGATCGAAGTGGGGTAGATATTGGCGCCGCAGACAAAGGAAACATCCGTCCCTTTCTACGCGCCTAGGCCAAGACATCACATATCATCAGCCTACAGACATGACACTTAGAGCTTCTACATTTACTTAAATTAATAGAATCATTCTGAGAAAGCGGCAGACTGGGGCGTTCGACAGATCAATGACGTTGAGGCCAGCGCGATCACATTCGTGAAGTCCGTCCCTGCAAGCAGGCCTGGGTTTTGGGGTAAGCCTGTACTGTGGTATGATGGGTAAAAAGAATGTCCCAGTCTGGTATAGCAGGGGTTTGCGCCAGGGCCGCACAGGGCAGAAAGACGACCGTGAGGCCGGAAAAACCTCTGGTGGGCCAGTTTGAAGATA
>Ga0247770_1001831_pt1 | contig 14437 bp, 18 predicted proteins | sample UWRJL136409B6_FD_179943 | JGI IMG/M metagenome (GOLD analysis project Ga0247770, IMG submission 179943) | Plant litter microbial communities from Arlington Agricultural Research Station in Wisconsin, United States - UWRJ-L136-409B-6 | ecosystem: Environmental > Terrestrial > Plant litter >... | reverse complement strand
TCGCAGAAGCGAGTGTGGCCAATGCACTCCGTGCACTGGCCACCCTCACGGCTATAATAACACGGCTTCCACTCTCGAAGATAGAAAGAATTAATCACCTTCAACACACTCTGCTTTCCAATGCCTTAACCCCTTTTGCTTTTCAACACTATGCTCACTTAACGCGAGGAGTGATTATAGTGATCAGAATGCCTCTGATCACTGTGATCACCGCGCTCTTGGCGAGATCAGAGTGATCACTCAACGATTGGTCGTAGGGGCTTCGGGTCTTTGCACCCCTGGCCCAGTGCGCAGTTCCGTGCGTACTGCCTTTCTGCACTGTTCCTTCTGCGGGGGATTCGTCGGGCCGCCCCGGCCCAAGTGACGGCCTGCAGGGTCGTCACATCTGGGTGGTGGTTATTACAGGTGTAAATGTCCCAATTCTGGGCCCTTTCCTTACATAGCACCATTTTTGAGCCCCTTGGCTAAAACTGCACCTTCTTAGAATGCTGTGCTGTTCAATGGGCAAATATTAGCCGAAGCTGAGCAGGGGTGTTTGTCCATTTTAGGGTTGTGAAACAGTGCAGATATAAGTGAAGGAAGGAGCATCCACGACGTGACAGATCAACATTCCTCGAGAAGAGGGGCCAAGTCAGTCCTTGACAGTGGGGTACGTCTTCCAATGACAGCATATCAGTACCTGACCTTCCATCCTGGATCCCTGGGTCTTCAGTCTTTACAAGTCCTTTTACACTTGATCCCAAGGGACTCGGAATACATGGACACGGTGGGGCTTCATTCCCGTCAGGTATGAAAGCGACGAAAGCGATCGTTACCAGACCCTGGAATGGGCTTGGTGCCCCTGAATATGGCCCCTGCGCTGTGGAGAACTTGATGATTGTGAACTGTAGCCTGAGGCCGCCTTCGTCTGATATAATGCATGCCCCGCATTGCTCCCAATGTTCCTTCAAACATAGTGCGCTGGACACTTTATCGGATAGGCTGCGTGGCAGTGTTCAGAAATCCGGCATTGCTTTTCTTGCACTGGTTAAGTCTTCAATGTGGTAAATCCATGTCTTGGCGCCTTTGGTCTGCACTGTGGTGTATGTGGCTCCCCTGAATCAAATCACTTCTGTTGCCTACAACAGACTGTTTCTGTCGCCTAAGGCTAGCCGCTTTCGTCGCAAGGGGTTCAAGCTTTGTAGTTTTGAAGCGTGAAGAGTTTCCGGTATATTGCCGTAAGCTTTCTCGTTCGTCCCTGAATTAGCCCAACTTGAAGTGGTGTTCATGTCAACGCTGGGACCTTGCACCATTGTACGTGATTGCGTCTGGAATCTGCCTGGGACGATGGTGGGTGCAAGTAGCTGCGCCGTAGTGAATGTGCCGTCGCATCCCGTCAATGCAATGCGACTATGCCTAGCATGGTCAAAGTCCCTGCTGAGTTCAAGGCCGGGGCCAGTTTGAAGTGGCAAATCGAGATCCAGAATACCCTTAACACCTCCGCTGCCCTTTTTCCGTCGGTCCCGGTATGGGATCTCGACCTATTCCATGTTGCTCGCACCCCTGAGGCCATCACCTATCTCCGAGTAAGAGCCCTCCCCCTTATCTTGCGCGACACGAATCTAACCCACCCAGAAACAAAACCCGAATGTCTTCATCATCTGCTACTTCAACGCCGGGTTGGTACAGACGAGCGACTGTGACTATAGTAGCACGTGGGACACGCGGACTTCTCGGAAAGAAATGGCCCAAGTTCCCCGACGAGCGGTGGATCAACATCAAGAACCAGACGGCGGTCGAGCTCATCAAGCTCCGCATTACACTGGCTATCAACCTCGGCTGCGATGCCGTCGATCCGGATAACATTGACGGATATGGCGTCGACTCGGATGACTCTCTCCCCGAAGACGAAAGGGTATCTGCTCCTTCCCTTTTCCCTCAACCCTTTCCCCGACCCCCAAGCCGACCGTCCCTCCCAGACCGGCTGGAAGCTCACCGAAGCCGACGACATCGCCTTCATGCGCTCGCTCTCCGCGCACGCGCACTCCCTCACCACCAAGCGCGGCTACACCATGCTCATCGGGCTGAAGAATGCGCCCGAGATCGCCACCTCCCTCCTGCAGTACGTCGACTTTGCTGTCCTCGAAGACTGCAAGGCTCCCCGCGAGGAATCTACCAACTACGTCTTCTGCTCTGACTTCCAGCCCTTCATCAAGGCCGGAAAGCCCGTGCTGAGCATCGAGTACCCCAAGTCGATTGAGAGCCCGGACGGCAGCGGCATGTGCAGCGCTGCGGGCACGGATAAGGCCGAGTATGATGCGAGCTGTAGTGCGACGAAGGGGAATCAGGGGTTTAGCACCGTCCTGAAGATCAAGGAGGGGAGCGGCGAGCTGAATGGCTGCACGCAATACTGTGATGCGGGCTTTGGCAAGGGGGTCAATGTAACGGCGACGAATTCGGGGAGGGATGGCGCGTCTTGTCCGGCAGGGAGCACGTAGGTGAGATTGATGGTGGTGAATTGATAGGAAGGCTCCTGCCAAAATGAAGGGTGTCTCTGCTCTGTGCGAGATTTGATGGTGAAGGATTTGCATAATTTATGTCAGAACGGCGGCCGAGCTTGTTGTGTGTGGTCATTTTTGCATTGTGGGAGGCATTGGTTACCATAGAATTGAATACGATGGCATCGGAACACTGCGCCGTTAGAGAATGCGAGGCCTCTTGGGAATGCCGCGTGGTCTCTACCATCAAAACTCATCGCCCGCCCCGACAGTGAGATCCCGCCCGATAAGCGTTGAGGACAATACAATCTTTGCTGACCACACACGATTCGCTATGTTTCGCTCTGCGCAGACAGAGTAGACGACCAGGTCGCCGAGAGCCGCTCTCCCCGCTGCTCATGTCTCTCCGAACAACACACCATCTAGCAAGCCGGAAGGCAAAGAATTCCTCTCCCCGGTCTATGATGCCATATGGCCACACGAGTTCCGCCTAATACGTCTCGCTACATCGGAGCCCCCGACTTCGCTCTCGACCTCCCTTTGATAGCCTAGAACTTGTCTCTCTGCCAGCTCGACAGCTCGACAGCGTTCAGCAGCACCATGTTACGTATAAGCGCGCCGTTCCATCCGGCGCCCGGGCCTTCAAACTTGCGGCGGGCCCTCGTTAGGGCCACTTCCTCCTCCTCATGATATTTACGCCATGTGTTTCCTAGATGGGGGCGGCGTATCGCGGTTCAACATAGCAGGTATTATTTCGCCCCCTACAGTCCTCGCTTGTTCTACGTCTGCCGGACGATTCGATTTGGTTCAGAAATCCGTTACGTTCGAAGTCCACACCCGCCCACCGCGGCTCGTCATCCCTGGATTAAAGGGACAGCGGCGATGACCCTGACGTCTAGTACCTCTCGTCTCCAAGCGCCCCCTACGCCGCCGAAGTAACTAACCAAGCTTTGGGCCCAAGAGTCACTCCACGTCCACACAGCGCGCTCCAAGTGCATACCCTTCGGACATGCCCACGCCTAGGTACATCCTCTGGCGCATCACCAGATTGACAGACAGGCCAAAGTGTAACTTTCAGCTACCTAGCTATACGCTCTTATGGGCGTCGCCGCCCAAGAATCCGAGGCGAGGATAACTGTGAACATGGGACGAGGATGTCACGTATGCGGTACTTACACCTGAATTAGCATGAAATAACGCCCAAGACCCACTTGTGGAAAATTTCCTAAAGTGCACATTTTTGACAGTGAACGCTTCATTCCTCCTCTAGTCTAAGCGGGCCTGTCGTGTTTTGTTGTGCATGCGAGGGCCGAAGGAGAGCGGGGCAATCTTAACTACCTTAGGTTCTCAACCGGTTTTCAAGCCCACGCCAAAGTAGGGGCAGCAATACGAACAGAAGCATTGGGTGTACCGTTGGAAGGGGATATCAGGGCTTGCGCTACATTCTCAGATGATCATGAACCAGCAGCGGAAAGCCCAGGCCAACCCAAGGCGGGTTGGCCCAGCCGTGACAACGCTGGCCCAGTGAGTGAATTGACTGGGACCCGCAACAGCCACCACGTTGTCTGATGCGGCTCTTAGGCAGCGGCGACACCAAAACCGAGGTTGGCGCTTGTTGATTGGTCGCATCCGCTGACCGCTAAAGAACGGAAGCATTTTCGCTCAAGCTGCCTCCCTCCCGCATTCTGGCCCCGTTCCTTCCCCGCAGACAACAAACGTGATGGCAACCTCGCCGCCCCCCTCTTTGGCGACGCTGCCCCTCCTTGTCCTCGAGAAAATCTGCGAATATCTTGATGACTACACAGAAGACAGACGCCGCAAAAGCCTGCAGGCGTTCTCCTTGACATGTCGAGCCTGCTGTGCTGCAGCTACCCCTCAATTGTTTTGTCAGATTACCCTCGAGATCACCTCCTCCTTGCCCCGGAGTCACAGCGGAATTGGCCTCAGTCTGAAGCGGTGCGCCGCCGTACTTGGCCCGGCCAAGTTGTATCGCCATGTGCGGAGGCTGAAGATTGCGAGAGATTCGAAAGTGGAAGGAAGCCCGCCCGACGACGACTGGGCCGACGGCGACTCGCAGCCTTTCGACATGCACGACTTCTGTCAGCCACGAAGCACATTCGTCGGACGACACTGGCCGGCCAATACGCCAAGTTACTCAGAAAAAGCATGGCGCCCCCTCGCCCGCTTCATCACCAAGCTTCCAGCCCTCCAAGACCTCGTCTGGGCCTGCGGCTCTGACCTCCCTCGGTGCATCCTCAATGCCGTCCACGACCGAAAATGCCGCCTCCACATGCATTACTTTCATCCCAGGAGCTTGATCCGGCTTCGCGAAGGCCCAAACGTGACTGACCCCGACGATTACGCGCTCGCTTCATCGCCGTCTCTTTGCAGCATCGTCGCAATCCATCCTAAAGTCCTGAAACGCGGCAGGTTGAACTACATCACCGACGCTATCCAGCGAATGGTTGCTGGTGCCGCCCCTAACCTAGCACACGTAAAGTTCTATGTTAGGCGGGATCATGAACCGTTTCTCGACTGCAGGGAATCCTTACGTCTTAGGTCGGCGTGGGCCGGTTTCTTTCCTGACGCGACAGTGACGCCTCCAGGTGTTGGCAGCCTCCAAAGTCTATGCCACACGTTTACGACGTGGAGCGAAGTTGTCAAATGGAGCAATGTCACCGATTTCACCAAGTTACGCTGTCTCACTACTGCGTGGAACATGGACAATGGGACCGACTTAGTTGAGGGTCTCGCTGAGATGGCCCTACACGGCAACTTCGCGTCTCTTAAAAACCTGAGCATCTCCCACATCTGGCGTATGACGGTCCCGGAGCAGCAGATATTCATCCGGTTTATCCAACACCTACCTCGTCTCCAAAGCCTGCATCTTGACGGCCATATCAGCCCCTCGATGTTTCAAGCCGCCGTCCATCGACACGGCAGTACGCTACGCCATCTTTCCGTTGAGCGAGAAGAATGCCTCAATATCCCGACACCCGTCGCCTGTTTCTCAGCACCCACCATCCAGCTCCTCGTCCGCTCTTGCCCCAGCCTCTCGCAACTCCATCTCGCTGGTGTTCCCCGCACACATGGCGACGCCCAAGAAGTACTCATTTACCGCGCCCTCGGAACCCTCCCGCGCCTTCGCCGCCTCTCACTGCGCCTGCACTACGCCGTCGGCCCTGATAATGACTTCTGGAACACATCCACCTATCGCCCACAAACCCCCACCGACGGCCCTCGCCTCAACGATAGGGATATTCCCGCAGAGAATCTCCGCGACTGTTTTGCCAACAGTGCCATTGACGAGACCCTCGCTCGTTCGATATTTGATACGATCTCCCCCGCGGAAAGCGGCAGCTTGACCACACTCTACCTCCGGGCGGGCACGAAGGGAGGTGTGCGAACACCAGCAGTATGTGGTCTAAACTTCACGGATATGCTAAAGTGGCTCAGTCGGTCGTGGTATATCCAACGGGGCACCCAAGGGGGGGTTACCGTGATGGACATAGATCGAAACGGGACTGCTGTGGGGGAACAGGCGTGGAGGATCTTGGCGGGCCGTAAACCTGGGGATTATCTGTACCATAAGGGGGACGAGGTCTATACGAGGGCATTCCAAGAGGTATGGCCGCCGAAGGGGGAGAAGTGGTGGGAGGAATGGGAAAGCCTTCCTCTTTCCGAGGGTTAACTTGTCGCATTTGTGGGTCGGTGGATACTACGCAGTCTCTGAGCGGACAAAGCAACGACACCGACGTAACAATGACATATGAGATATGGCCTGTTCAGGGTCATTATGGAGACTTTGCTCTTGCGATGCGATGTGACGTCGGGTATAGTTCAAACCTGCCCGTCAACCAAACATTCCACCAACGGGACGTTTGATGCCATCTCATCCTTTACATGCATTCATCAAACCACCTGGGCTTCACCCGCTCTAACCCGTCCTTCAGTGTTGATTAAGCTCGCATTCTCAGACCCCAATCACCATGAACCAAAGCAACCAATCCCCCCTCCTCTCACTCAACGTCCCCCCATCCTCGCGCACCGTCTCTGTCTCCATCGACACAACCGCCACCATCCGCAGCATCCCAACCACTTCCTTCCTCAACCCGCACATCAAAGGCCATGACTACCTCGCAGCGCCCTGCTTCTCCTTTCTCATCTAGCGCCATACCCCCACATCTGACCGCGCCCTCCTCTTCGGCCTTGGCATCCGCAAAGACTGGCAGAACCTCCCGCCCTCTCTCGTCTCCCACCTCACCTCCCTCAACTGGACCCTCTCGGCGCCCTCCTCCGTGCCCGAAATCCTCGCCCCTTCCTTCCCCCTGCACCAAATCGAAGCCATCATCTGGCCCCACTCCCACTTCGACCACATCGGCGACCCCTCCGTATTCCCCTCCACCACAGCCGCCATCACAGGCCCGGGCTTCAAAGCCAACTTCCTCCCCGGCTACCCCACCAACGCCAACTCTCCCATCCCTGAATCCGCCTACTCCGGCCGTGAGCTCATCGAGCTAGATTTCGCGGACCCCAACCGCTGGAAGATCCTAACCATCGGCCCCTTCCGCGCAATCGACTACTTCGAAGACGGCTCGTTCTACCTCCTTGACGCGCCGAGCCATGCAGTCGGGCACATATGTGCGCTTGCGCGCGTGACTTCCTCGCTTTCACATCCCAGTTTCGATGCGGCCCTCCCTCCCGGCGGGAGGAGAGTGAGTCTCGTCAGGGACTCGGAGGAGGATGATTCGTTTGTGTTGCTGGCGGGGGATGCGTTCCATCATGCTGGGGAGTTACGGCCGAGTGAGTATGTGCCGTTGCCGAAGGAGATAGTGCCTAGTCCGTTCGGGGATGGAAGGAAAGCGTGCCTTGGGGAGGTTTTCGACAGGGTTATGAAAGGGGGGAGGGCGAAGCCGGTTTACAAGTCGGTGGGGCCTTGGCATTGTGATTTTGCGAGGTTAGGGAAGACGATTAGGAAGCTGCAGGTCGCGGACGGGACGGGGAATGTGCTGGTTGCGACGGCGCATGATGAGTCGTTGTTGGGGGTGGTGGAGTTTTACCCGAAGACGATGAATGGGTTTCTGAAGGAGGGGTGGCTGGAGAAGGTGAGATGGGGGTTTCTCAGGGACTTTGGAGAGGCGGTTGGGATGGGAGAGACGGAGAATAGGCGCAGATGGGGAGCTGGAAAGGATGGAGGGGAAGAGAGGAGCTTATTTCGTAGGTTAGTGGCGAGATGATGGATGTTCTATCCCGGTGAGCACTCAGAAATCGGGAACTCTGTAGCTCCTAGCGGTACGCAGCTGTGTCACAGCTTTCACGTCGGAAGGATCACTGTCATCCTTGAAACAGATATTGATTATTTTCTATCTCGGCTCTCGAAAGAATTCTTTCAATGTTCTTTAACGCTAAAATATTGGTAATGGTAGGAGCTTCCGAGTAAATTGGCCCGAGAATAGAGCAAGCGCAACTCTTGATAGGTACCTATATTCCCTCGAGTGTGAGCCGCTGCAGTGTATGAACTTACCATGTTTCCACGGGTCATTTCGCACTGTCTCCGCGGCGATATCGACGTAACACGGCATCAGACGCACCAGTCTCATCTACCTGTTCATCACCGGATATGCCGGTACTTCTGCGATTGGAGGTGACCCCCTGCTGTGCGACATTGGATGTCTGGGCTGGTTCGAGTTGTTCAATGGCCCAACTTGAAAGTGCCACATTGGGCAGTCGGGCTCGCACGAACGCTGATATTTGAGGTCTTCTTGGCCTTTGCCATAACCCTCTCGGCCTCAGAGTCCGTTACCCGTCTACACACATCCCATCTGAGTGCTCCGCCTGGAGAAACCTTTCATGATGTCTTCGACTTCTGCTTCTATCAGCCCTCTACTCTTCGCCCCCGGCGACCAAAACTCCGACATTATCGAGTCCTTTACCTCGACGCCCACCTATCTCTTCCGCCTCTATGCCCCCGCCACACGAGGAACAACAAACACAAACGAAGTCAGCTCGCCGACGCCCAAGGGCAGCTCCGCCAGCAACCAAGATCTCTTCGGTCTCCCCGAGAAAGAAGCCGCCGCGATACTCAGACAGCACCTGTTCTGGGAATGTCAACAGAATGAGAACTGCAATCTGATGTCTTGGTCAAGCTCGCTTCTCTCCGTCCTCAAGCATGGCTTCTACCGAAAGGAAACGGATCGTGACCATCCTACTCTTGATGACATACATATACTCATCCTCGACACGCGACTGTTCCCCAAGGGCACATTCATCAGAGACCTCGAAGTGTTGGGTCGGTTTGCCGGATACAACGAAAGGCTGAGAACACTCCATGGATGGCGCAAAGGGCAACTCTACTTTGGCGAGTACCTCAGCCAGGGGCATCTCAACATACGGGGTCACTGCGCGGAGACAACCTTGCAAAAGCTCGTTGACGGACGGCTCCTAACAGATCTTTGTCCCACGCTGGCTGTCGGGCCAAAGAAGTGGGCTACTGGAGCTGTCCGTTTAAGACAAGAGTTCAAGATCAAGACATACCGTTCAGCCGAGACGGAGAGAATGGCAGTGGCGATCGCCATTACTTTGGCTTCGGACTGCTTCGAGGATCGGTGGCGTCTCGCTGTGTCTATCATGCTACTGTCCTTGCGACCCCACGATTACGGATATGGCGGGGTGGTTGTGCAGGAACTTTGTGAACTGCTCTCTGGTAGGAGATACCTCATCAGCGGGCGCTCAGGTTGGCTAACACAAGTTGCGGTAGCCGGAGAGATCCTACACATAGACGACATCGAATTTGGAAAGGAGTCATATATGGAGAAAATGCCCGAGTTGATGCAGTATCGGAAGATCATGAAGGCTGTACGGGTTCAGGCTGAGGTCGTGGAACAAACCAATTCGTCGGACTCAAATTTGGGAGCAAATGCGTTGGCTGGGATATTTCAGAGCCTTCGCATCTCCTAAGGACGACTAGTATCAATGGCAGAGCAATATCCCTGGACGACAAGGAATGTGTCCGTAGGAGGGCCATGCAGGCCCCCAAGTTTATTTCCTGCATCTTCTGTCAGCATCATCACCATCGGAGCCCGTGATCTTGCAGCCTTTCTGCCATGACAGCATCTCCTGCTAGTGATACATCCTCCCGTGATAACCGCTTCTCACTTCTTATCTGACATTTAGGCTGTGTGATAGGGAGGGACGATTCGAGGCGATTGGGCAAGCCGAGCAGATCACATGAGCCTTACCTGCGAACAGACGCAGCACAGAAACAAAGCCACAGGGCGCCAAGTTCTGCCTGCAGGGCTGGTTTCCAAGACACGGAATGGTCATGTAACCGGCCAACTTGGAAGTGGAAGGCTTTTCAATTACCAGCTCAGGACATGGGCAACGGCTTACAAGCATGCCTGCATTAGGAAAGTCGTGTCAGCGCAGCGTCTCGGTTCATATTGCTGTATTATATGCCGGATCAAAGCGTATCTGAACTATCGCAACCCATACTGTCCATCTTCGAGTACTCACCGGTTAGCATCGTGCACAGTGATGGGATGAAGCGCTTTGGAGACAGAAGTAAGACGGTAATCATGTACGCAACGTGCGGATGCAGTGACCCGGACGGTCAACACCATGGAGTGGCTAGCAACAGGGCTAACGCCCAATGCCGTAAAAATGCCGATTTCGATTTCGAACTACAACTGGTCTGACTAATGAAAGACCATAGGCCCCCGTTCAGCTCACGTTCAGCTCAGACGAAGGATGCCGCCCTCGGAGCACATTAGATAAAGATGGCGGCAGGTGGGCTTGCTCCCGCACCCTTCATGATCGGAGCCAGCGCCGATTCGTCGAGAGGCAGCGCTAAGCTTTTCCAGGTTCGAGCCATGCACGCCCTAAAGCCACTTGGCAGATGCCTACAACGCAGTATTTTGTCAGCACCCGGCCGCTCTAGACCAAAAACAACCCGACAGGCCGACGTGATTGGCCCCCGCGTTCCATCACAGAGCCCCCAAGATGTCGGGGCATGGCACCTGCAGAACCAAGATGGGCGGTGCTGATATTGCCTCAACTATACATGAACCGCTTGAGGCACGTTGCATCGCATGGCTCTTTTGGTGGGTGCGACGTCTTACATGAAGCCGTTCTGTTGGTCAGCGGTCGGCAGATCGTCACCGAAGAGGGTGTCAACCCCAAAGTGAGTTCGACCATCTTTCTTTAGCAGCATAGACCAGAATAGAGATTCGGACCCACCTATACAGCAGGAGGGAGGTCATGGAATCTTTTGTGGATAAGTATTCGTGAGAAAATAACAAGATAAAGGGGCTAACAGTCCCCCGCTCAGAGCTTTCAGAGCATCACTAGACTCGCACATCGAAACTGCTCCTTCTCTCTCTTTGTATACCCCAACGCTACAACGGCTAATACAATGAAAACCATCATACCCGCTGCGTTGTGTCAAGCAATGCCCTCTTCCCAGCCCTCGACGGCGGTAGACACCGTCTCCCAAAAGCTCAGAGGCCAGACCCTCCGCTTGCCCAACCTCTTCGGCTTCTACTCCCAATGGCCCAACGAGATTAGCCCACACTACGGCCAGCTTAAAAAGACCATCGAGAGCAAGATCGATGAGTGGATCGACCCCTGCGATGAACTCGTCCGCCGCAAGGCCCGCAAAGTTAACCTCCCCCTTTTCTCTGCCATGTAAGTCCCCCCTTTCCTGTTTTTTTCTATCCCTCCCTACATATCCCATCCTCAATCTAATGAAGCCTATCTAATCACCCCTTTCTCAGCTGGTACCCCCGCTCCTCCCTCGACCGCCTCGAGACCATGTCATGGTACTCCATGTGGCTCTTCCTTTGGGACGACGTCGTCGAAGCCACGGCAATCCCGTCCTCCTCTTCCACCACCGAGCAAAACAAAGTCGCCTGGTTGCACGAGCACGCCCTCAAGTACGTCGAGTTTCATCTCGGGCTCAGCGATTCTCTCACCGAACCCGAGCCACCAACCAAGTACTGCACGCTGTTCAAGCATGCTGGGGTGGCGCTGCAGGCGGAATGTACGGTTGTGGAGCGGAGGAGGTTCTATGAGACGATTCGGGAGTATATGGCATGTGTGGAAGTGGAGAGTGCGTATGTGAGGGAGAAGGAGTTGCCGACTGTGGAGGAGTACTGGGCGCATAGGCTGGGAACGTCGTCGGTTTATACGTACTGTGCGCTGGGAGAGTGAGTATCCTGTCCTTGGGGAAGTTTGACGAGGATGATGGCTAATACGGAACAGGTACATGAGCGGGGGACATATTCCAGCGGAGTTTTTTGAGACGTCAGAGATGCAGTCCATGTGGTATGAGCTGAATCGGCATATCGTCACGATGAATGATATTGTCTCGCTCAAGAAGGAGTTGGTGAGACACCCCTTTCCGTTCCCCATTTTAAGACCAAGGTTACTAAAAAATCCAGAATAAGTCTCTACACTCCCTAGTGCCTATCATCATCAACGAAACAAACGTGGACTTGGACTCGGCCATCGCGTCCCTGTTGGACATACTCCAGGTCTCTGGAGAGAATATCGACAGGGGCGCAGCAAGACTACTCTCCATGGCCGGACACGATGAAGAGCTTCTTGCAAGAGTCCAGGCCTATGTCGTCCCGTTCTGGACAAACATGACGGGTAGTTATTGGTGGTCGTAGGTTGACTCTCACTCTTACTCTGACTCACGTTTTCGAGAGGGTACGAACCTGCATCGGTGCTAACACGGAAGTAGACTCATCTGCGATCGGTATGGGGTAACCAAGTATCTCAACAGAGACGGCACCCTCGTTGTTCCTCTGTAAGCACGTAACCAAGTTCTCGGGAATCAAGTTCACTTGTTTGGTCACTTGTTTCTGGTGGTGTTTTGGCGTTCGGATACAGACGATAGTTGCACACGCAAGAGATACTGCAGGTACCTACACGAAATGATACAACTGAAAACACTGCATTACTTCCCTCGCATATTTTACAAATTCATCAGCCATGTCTTCATACCACCCTCCAAACACAGGCTGACGTAGCGACGGCGCCTCCACACCCCATCCGGGCTCCACCCTCAGCCAGTTAGGCAGAACATAAACAGCTTTCTTTCAACGAAAGGTGTTTCTAGCGCGGTTAGTTTAGTGGTTAGAATTCTCGCTTCCCATCTTCATTTGGATCAGCGAGGGACCCGAGTTCGAATCTCGGATCGCGCAGCTCGCTAGGCGCCTTTCGTTTATTTTTGCCCCTTTTTGCCTGCTCTCACGAGCAGTGACAGGAGGAGAGAATCTCTGGTGCCAAGATCTCGACGAGCAAACATGAGTGAGCTCAGGTTGGAAGTTTTGCTCCCAGGTGAACAGGTCGTGGAAACGGGCGGTAAAGTTTATCAACAAGCCAAGACGCCTCCTTCCCGACCACGCCACTTGTCAACGAAACCCAAAACCCAAAATCGAGTGCGGGCGAAGCTGTGATGGGAAAAGCCGGGAGCAAGCCCAGCTGGAAGTCAGACAGCAGCGTGATCACCCCATCATTTAAGGCCATAATCTGACGAAACGTAGGGTATCAGCACTTTAAACAACCGGAAACGCCATGCCGTCCATCAAAGCACCACTTCTTCGACAGCGCCTTCATTTCCCGACGCCTCCCGCCGCCTTCTTCACCAAACCCTGCATTAGCTCCAAGATAGCGCCTCGCTGCCCTGACGACGACGAACTGCCACTGGCGCCCTCAAAATCCGCCGGAGCAAACACCTTTACCCGTGCCTCCGACATGACAAACCCTCCACACGCGATCTTCGTGATTCGCACTCCCGGATGAAACAGATTCAGCCCCAGATGTTTGTCAACGTAACGCCCCAGCGCCTCAGTGAAGTGCTGCTCTGCAAGAGGATCACCCTCAACATTTGTTTCCGCAAGCCGCCACTCCCAACCCTCCTCGTGCAGCCTGCCAGCGAGCTTCCTCCTCTTCGCCAAATTGTCCTCCCACGTCGACCCAGCAGCCTTGCGCTTCGTTCGTCCGGCATCAGCGCCCGCGTCAACAAACTTCCGGAGCTCGGCCGCCGGGATAAACACGTCGATCGACTTCAATCCCAGCTGCTCATTCCCGACGTCGTCCTCTCCGGCCTCCCCATCCGACTTCCCCTGCGGTGGCGGGATATAAAACCCCAGCGTGACCACCACATCCTTCGCGAGCGCGCCCCGCGTCGGAAGCCCCGCGGAGCGGATCCACCCCTCCCAGCTACGCACCATGCTCCTCGTCCCCAGCCGCAACTGACTAACCCGGCAGTCGAACTCGGTGGCGAGAAACTCCGCGATGACAGCCTTCAGCGGGGCAGGCATCCTCAGCAGAAGCAGCGGCATGCTCAGAAACTGCGCCGAATCCGCACCAGTAGTATCCCCTCCCATCTCTCCCACCCAAAACTTTCCCCTCCCCTCCTCAGTATTATCCCCTCTCCCCAGGCCAGGGAGTAGCAACGCCGTACACCCCGCAGCTCCATACCTCAACCCAATATACAGCGCGCTCTTCCCTGCCCACTCCCCCTCCTCCTCCTCGTTCTCCCCCTCCCTCCCCAGATCCAAAACCCCCCTCAATCCCACCCACTGAACCTCCACCGCCTCCAGCGCACCCGCCCTCCCCAGCCCCAGGAAATCCCCCTCCATTCCCACCTCGACACCACGAACAACATCCCCGACCAATGTATCCCTCAGCCGGTGCGCCAGAACCTCCAGACGCTTGGGCGTGAGTTCCTCTTTGCCGATGTATAGAGGCGACACGCGGTGCGCGGAGAAGGTGGTGTTGTAGAAGGGGATTTGGGCGTCGAGCTCAGAGGTGTTTGCGAAGGAATGGTCGGGGTTGGGCGATTGTGATTGATGAGGGTCGGGGGAGGCGGAGGGGTTGTTTCTGCGGCGGCGGGAGGCCATATTGCGAGGTATGGGGGCTTGTTGTGATCGAGGGCGGCACGACGACGTTCT
>Ga0247770_1001829_pt1 | contig 14444 bp, 15 predicted proteins | sample UWRJL136409B6_FD_179943 | JGI IMG/M metagenome (GOLD analysis project Ga0247770, IMG submission 179943) | Plant litter microbial communities from Arlington Agricultural Research Station in Wisconsin, United States - UWRJ-L136-409B-6 | ecosystem: Environmental > Terrestrial > Plant litter >... | reverse complement strand
AGGTTCCGAAAAGAGAAGAAAAAGTGGGCATGTTCAGCTCCCTCGGTTGTTCCCTCCCTCTGCTCTGCGACAGCCGCTTACCCTCTCTTGCTATTCTAGTTCTTAATTCTACGATCAGCACTCCGCGAGTCATTTGAACTCAATCGCAAAGGACATGATAGCCTGGCGATTTGTCCCAATGGACAGCCGCGCCTAAAAGTCGGTCCCATCTCATCTCGATACCTGGCTAGGTGTTCTAGGGAGGGAGGGAGGTCGGCGCAAACTCTATCAGAAAAAGACGTGACAATTTGGCGGCGTAGTGATCGATTGTCGCGGGGCGTGCTGAGCCATTCAGGTCGGTGCAAACGTAATCCGAAGTCAATCAGGTCGTGCAGCGCAAACTCAATCAGAAGCCAAGTCAATCAGCAGCGGCGCAGCAAGGCCTGCACATATTCCCACGGGCATCTGTGACAGACCAGTCGCCAGGCTTATCCTGAGTCGGAGTCGGGTGATGCCAGGCCGGTGCGAGGTCCTCCGTCTCCCTTCGCCGACGCAGCCCCGTACAGTTCTGTTATGTAGTGTAGTCGGGAGCGCTATTCCTAGCACCAATGACTTCTTTGCAATCGGGGTTGTAGCGACCGTGTCTGGCCGGAGGTAGCAGTTCCAAGCTTCTTCCCCGAGTATCTGGGCAGGGCGGGCTGGGTTGGTAGCGACGGTCACAGCGGGCATCGGCGGGCCTCGGTCGACTGGAGAGCTGTCTCGTTGTCAGCTTACCTGGTCTGTCTCTCGCCAGCGAGCCTGTTTGCATTCACACACCGTTCGACATGCGCTGATCTGGACATGTTGAGCGACGGCATCGGCCGTGTCTGCGTGATGGAGAATTGGCGCGATGGGAACTGGTAAGTAAGAGAAATGGACGAAAGAGAATGGAGGAAAGAGATGGAATTTTCTTCCAGGTTGCCATGCGCAGCTCGGGACTTAACCTGACTTGCGCTAGCCTAGAAACGTGAGGATGGCCGTCGACGCAAATGCAGCCCGCCGTTCATTGTCCACTCTGCCTCCTGCCAAGTTTTGTATCGACGCTGAGTGGTCTTCTCAGACGTTGGACAGGCAGCCCTCTGGCCTTTGTTTTCCCCAGCGAATGATGTGTCATTGTACCTCATACAACACCTTTGTACCTCACACAACAAAAACCTATTTAAAACATGGGGTCCGAAACTTAAAACCTAGAACCTAAAACACCGCAGGCAACACACACATACAAACCCCAATACACCCTCCTCTGGCCGTCCTTCCTCCGCCACCCCGCAAAGACGCATCCTTCGACCCTGCCTGCAATCGAGCAAAAATGGGCCAACGTCACCAGCTCTTCATCGTTTCCAAAATCCGGGATCGATATCGAACCCTCGCCGTTGTTCACCATCAGTGGCTCTACGGAGCTAGCGCAACGAAGGCGTGCTGGAGAATTCTCCAGATCCTCGAGCATCCAGCAAATAAGAGACTGATCAAGCACGAGCTTGCGCATGCGGCAACACGTCCAGGCGAATGGTGGGATGATCTAGGGGACAGCGAAGATGTGGCCCTGTTCCCGATCACGCTGACCTGTCTCCTCCTCGGCGCAGGGATTGATCCTCGGCCTGATTCCCACTACCAATATAACGCGATACCTCTTCGCACTGCGACAACCCTCGCTGAAGTTGACAATAACGACGGAATTACCGTCATCGACATCTCTAACTTGGATGCAATTCGGTACTGCTTTATCTTCCTTAGCGACCCCATGGCCCCTATCACCGGTATCCAGTACTACCGGACGTACTACGAAGAAGACAAACCCTTTCTCCCACAACCTGCCAACCTCGAGGCCTGGGATTTGGTTCCTATCGAGGCTCTGAGGGACCTCTGGCCGTACGAAGCTTGGGACGAGGCCGAGAAAGTGTCAAGTACCCCCTGCGAGAGTGGAGGAGGCCACGACCATCGCATCAAGTCTCTGCGATGCCTGGCCTTTGAAAAAGCCATCCGACTCGCGGCTGAACAACCTCAACTGGTGGAACTTCTCGTCCCGATAGAAGTTATTCCCCGCTTTCACAGCGACTTGTCGGAATTCCTTCAAGCACATCCGGACTTGGTTCAGCGCCCCGGCGGCCTGCGGCTGCTCGGCTTGGCAATGCGGCATAATACCATCCTCGATTTGTCTTCCCACCCCTGGGTTACCGGGACGCAAATTCTGGATCTGATCGGGGAGAATTCGCTCGAGCACATCACCTCCATCGACTTGTCCAATAACGCAACAGTAGACGCTGACTCTATTCGAAAAATCCTCCATGCCTGTCCTGGTATCACCGAGCTGAGCGTCCTTTGCGTTGAGGGTCTGCCACTGCCATCCCTGTTGGATTCGCTCCAGGGATCCCATGTTAGGACGGTTCTGCACTCTGATCTGTTCCGATACCCGATCTCGCGCGCCAACGCTGCCGCTATGTCCCGCCATTTCCGTTCCGCCACCAAGAGTAGCCATCATATTGTCAAACAGGCTATCGTTTTCCAGAACGTCGGGGACAGCATGAGTTGGGGGCTTGGAATACCCCTTTCTGATGCTATGCTAGACCCTGCCGATGTGTGTGAGTGGTTACGCCAGTTACTACACGTGGTTGCAGAGCGTAGATCTTTCTTTTTTGGTGGAGATCTCGCAATTCCATTGGCTCAGAGTCTCTCTGTTTCTACCACCAACCTTTGGAAGATTAGACCGCTTCCGGGTACGCTTCGCGAGTGGTTCTCATCCAGGCTAATCGCTGCAGAAGACCCTCGCGAGGTCCGCTACGACGAGGTTCAGCCTGGAGAATGGACGGTGCTCCTTCTTCTCAAGGGACAATTTGGAGGGGGGACAGGTCGTCAGCCCATATTCCACTACGTATTCTTGACCCGAGAGCAGGATGGCCAGCTTGTCATCGCCGACATTGAAAAATTCTACCGCCTCGCTGTAGGACAGCAGGGAGATGGCTCTGAGGCCAAGTTGGCTACACTTGAGGAGCAGATTAGAGAGTTGCAGGCCTACCTTTCTACGATGCGCCCTGGCAACGGCGGGCAGCTTCTTACCGAAGCAGAGCCATATGATATTCTGAAGCTTGGTAGCGGGAGTGAGTTTGTGGAGGTGCTACACAAAGTGACCAGCTCGCACTAAACTGGCAGAAATAAAAGAGAATCAATGGCGAAATAAACTCGCGGTACAGAGTCTTGTCTTAGCTAGCTAGTCCCCAATGTTAAATTAATGTTGTAGTGAAAATATGTATTCGAGGCAACGTCTCTAGTGATGCCGGCTCATTACGTCCTGTAAGAAATCCCACTTGTCCTCTGATTCCACCACATCTTTTCGCGTCTTAAGAATGAGGTTCCGATGGCGAGCTGTGATGTGTATACGAGCGATGAGTTGTCTGCGATACGGGCGCAGTATACGGCGATGCGTTCTTCTTAGGGTGGCCTTCCGCTTGTTGTTTTCCGGTTGTCTCTCCTTTTTCTCGATTTAGTGGCTTGAATATAACATTGGCAGACTGTCGTGTTTTGCTTTGTTTTGGATGTCGCACACAAACTTGATGACTTGAAATGACAACTGATAAGACCATTGCACTATTACATGGGCAATCACCTTGACTGCTAAGAAATTGCGCACTTGGAACACCAGGGGTTGCCGCATCTAAACAAGAATGACCTCATCCAAATCCGTTGACCCTCGAACAGTCTCGCCATTCATCATCCCATGAACTTATGCTGGCTCAACGACAAAATATGTTCCGGGAATGGTGGCTTCCCGAAGGACCAGAGGCAACGGAACACCACCAAGGAGGAATATCTGGTCTCCAACTCCATATTCAACGATCCACTGCCGAGTATACCGCTCGGCAGGTTTAGTTAGGGATTCTCCAACCGCCATCTGGAGGGTTGGATGCCTGGGGCCGGGACGCATTCATCCTGCATGCAAGCCTCAGGCACTCACCGTCTCCCATTGCGTCGCTGTCAGAGAGGTAGGTTGAACAGAACTGCCTACTTTGTATCCTAACTACGCATTGGAATGCAAACAGACCAATCAGCTCATCAGCATGAGGTTGATCTGGACGTTATCCCCAACCTCTCATCTTGTTTTAAGCACACCATATCCAATCCCGCTTGATTATCGCGATGTTGACTTCAGCACCCAAGAAGCCAATCAAGGGCAGATCCTCTCTCATGGACCCTATTTCCAACCGACTTGTGCAATCTGACCGACAGCCAAGCTCACTGTTCAGCTGGCACCGACGACTCATTCCGAGCGGGCACCGGCCCCGGCAGGTTTTGATCCATGTCCTGCCTCAGAAACTTGACCGAGAACTCGACCGACAGCTGGCCACCCGGGACCCTCCAACGTGCCCAGTTCTCACCGCACGACACATCATGATACAGCACCACGCATGCATACACAAACAGCGCCATATGAGCAAGCCTGGTGTCATGGAAGTCAGCAAGCCCAAGCCACATCACAACCATGGGTGACTTACCCAAGAACCAACACTGCACCCAGATACACCCAAAGCAGAATCCCAAATTTCCAAGCCCACTCTAAACACTCATGTTCCTTAATCGGATCGACAGGCTCCCAAGAATAGCACCGGTGCCATTTCGTAACGATACTATCCCGGACGCCCTCAATCGCCGCGATCACCAGATAGAACGCAAACCCGCCATGGATAATCGCTGCAAACAGCGCGGGCATCAACCCGCGCTTACGGCGGACGCGCACGAGAGTGATGGTTGCGGATGTGGTTGAGAGGAGGGACTGAGGAGTGTGAAGGGTATGTCAGTTGCGTACATTCTTCCATTACACAGGGTGAAATAGCAAGAACAAAATACAACTTACAGCCAAAATCACCGAAAACGCCGAGCCATGAATAGCCCAGGGCAAGTCGTACATCGGCGGGCGGAAGAGTTCATGGATGACAATGATGGCGATGGCCAGAGCGACAACGAGGAGTCCATCGACCGCGGTGAGCCAGTGGAGGTTGACAACCCAGCGCGGAACGGGCCGTGGAGCCCGAGGCGCGGAGGCGGGTCCCGCCAAGAGCGGTGTCGACTCCGTCGCGACGGGGTTGGAGGAGGGTCCGGATTCGGGGTCCATTCTGAGCACAGGAGGTATCTGTAGGCTGTTGAGAAACTTTGTTGCTTTCGATGATCTCGTGGTGCTCAGCACCTTAAAGGATGAATGGGAGAAGTGTCTTGTTGTGAGTCGAAAATGACAGGTGGTTGTTGTGAGGTCAAGCTTTAGGCAGACGCGGGGTGGGGCACCCCGGCCAAGCACAAGAATCGCGGTCCGGGTGCTGTGCCGCTCTGCTGGGAGCGCAGGGGGTTGCTCGGACCGGTTGGCACCGATGAGTCAACAATCTAGCATTCTGATCAGCTGTTTCCTGACATCACTTAAACATTGTTTTATACCCGACAGAAATCATTTGAGAGAAGCAGTGACAGTTATAGTAGTACCATTTGACGAGTTAGACTTGAAACAATCATCACTAACACACAAGCAATACAGAAAGAGACCCTTCTATTCGGAAACCTAAACGATGACCCTGCTGCTGCTTCTCGGCCTTCTCCTTCTCCAACTGCTCATCCGTCTTCTTATCCCAGTCACTCAGCTCCCCCGTCCCATACGACTTCTTCCACAGCTCCTCCCAGAACTCCCCCTTCCACCTGCCAATAGCCGTCTCATCCTGAATCCAGAACCCGTGCTCCTCGTTGTACGAGGGATACGTATTGTCGCTACTAATGTACATCAGCCCATCATCGACGCAAATGTTCTTGGCGTGGCACAGGTGGGCGGCCCTGTTGTTGGTGATGCGAGCGACTTTGAAATGGTTATCAACGAATGTATAGATGTCGTCGGCCTTAGTTTCGTCGAAACTGTGAGAGAGCTTGCATACTTCTCAAATGCGTCGACGTAGCTCGGCGATTGTCGATTTGTCCTCCCAGTCGGTGTGTCCGCCGGGCTTTGTCCCGGTCAGGACGATGAAGATGCCACGGGGGTCATCAGGCTTGGTTGTTGTCTAATCTTTGGTCTTGTAGATGTTCAGAAGGAAGGCGACAATGGCATCGAAGAGGTCTGTGGATGAACGTGTCAGTAGTTTGTGGAGAAAGAGATGTGATAGTCATCGGCGGCACGTAGGAAGACAGGTGAGACATACCAAACGGCCAGATTCGACCATTCCACTGCGGGGCCTTCATGTTGCCAAGAGTGGCATTGATAGAGTTTAGCATTTTCTTGTATGCCTCCTTCGGGTCCTTTGTGTCCTTTGCGTCCTTGCTAGGGGCAGACTGCTGTTGAGTCTCATCTTGCGCCGCCAAAAGGTAGCAAAAAGCTCGCTGCAGATGTAGACCCTCTTCTTGGCGTTTGCGATGGCATAGCAACGAGCAAAACGGCTGGCCCAGGCTGCTGGCGAGATATTGACATCATACCTGGCAAGACCACTCCAATCAGGCGCTCGCATCCCCGTATCGCTCAACCTTGTAGCAATGAGTTGGTAGAAACTGGCTCTCTGGTTCTCCTTGACCTTTGGTGAGAAGACCACGCTCCAGACAACATTTCGCAGAATGTCACGCACTGCGTCAACAAATTGCACTGGAAATCGGACCTGGGTCGTCATGTTTCCGGTCCAGTCGCCAAGTTTTGCCACAGTCAGAACTGGGAACTTGGCATGGTCGCTCTTCGGAGGAGCACCCCCTTTTTTCCAGGGAACTGGAAACAAGGGGACAGCCTCTGTCGGAACCTTCCATGTCGGCCGCTCGCCGGAAAGCTTGGTCGTGGACATAAAGGAGATGGTGTCTACCTTGTCAGCGGTCTTCATGTTGTCCTCGGTCTTGGCATTGATCCCGGCCAGGGCGTTGAGATACTCCCAGAAGTAGTTGCAATAGGCGTGGGCTGAGATGGCGGCATCGCCGAGAACTTTGGCCTGCATGTCGATGATGTCATGGTTGTTGTTGGCGTATTGTCCCCAGAAGTTTCCGCCGCCTGTCATGGCCGTGGTGCCGTTGACAGCCACCAGCTTGGCGTGGTTCCAGCTGATGGACGAAACTCCCGCCGAGAGATAATCCTTGATGGCTGACATATCGAGGGTCTTGAATGCTTCGTCCACGCCGTCAAGGTTGGCGAAATGAGAATGAACCCACTTTAGTAGCCCGTCTAAGCCTGTTGCAAAAGCTTCGTTTAAATAGTTTTAAATGTCTAGTTTTAAATTAGTTTTATTATTGTTTTTAATTATTGAAGCCGAGGAGTAGAGCAAGGAAGGAACAGTAGCCTGCCTGGAGGAGGAATAAGTGGAAGGATAATTTAAATAATAACTATAATAATAGACAGAATAATAAACAGTGAACTGGTGCGATGGCGCAACAGGGAAGAAACCACAAAGAGAACCACACCCACAGAACGTCGCAGTCGGCCTTCCAGGCCGACTCCCAGACCACTGGTCCTCCGATCGGAGGGACATAAATGCAATTAACGTAGAAAAAAACAGATACGTACCTAATATGGAACAAGACCTAGTTAGTGATGGTGCCTAGCATGAAACGGAGCCTAGCATAGAACAACAAAGGAAACGCGACCGTGGACTAGTGTCAGCTTATATAAGCAATTGGAACCATTCGCGGAAGTAGCCGGCTTGGCAATAGGGGACCCTGTAGGCCAGAGATTCTCTTCCACAGAACAACAACAATACACAACAATCACCACAATTGGCCATGAGTGCTAGATTCTGACAACTAGGTCATCTTCCTTCGATCAGAGGGCCAGAATGTCACTGGGCTTCCAATGGGAGGTCTTCGTGGTAAAATCGTTGGATGATGAATTTAAGAGAAGCACGGTTCAAAGAACCGCGCGGCGCGGCCCCTTTTTGACGGTAGCACGCGCCAGAGAACGCATCGCTATGTACAAAAGCGGCTACAGTAATATTACATACAGAGCCCCCCCAAAAAAAGAACGACAGGGTCGGCCTGAACAAACGCCCCGAGTCAACATAATCATGTGACCTTTTAAGCCTATAATCATAACATCGTGAAAAAAACTAGACCTAACACTCTTAAAGCCCAGACACGTTGCTATCATTACCGTTCATACTTCAACCCTATCGAGTGTTCACTAAGTCTAGCATTGCCGGTCCCCACCCTGGGTCAAGCCCCCAATATTTCGATGGCGTCTGGTGAAGAGCTTCCGAGATCACCCCTGCCAGAAAAATGAAACAGTTGTCCCATCCCCGGAGGCGGAGACGTATCAGTAACTGACATGTCTGCTTCGGGGGCAGGCCGGCCCCACGGTTGCACCCTCTGCTCCACGCTGGTAGGGGGCCAGCTTGAGGTATTTGAGATTGGATGCTGTGTCCAGGGCGGTAGCTGTGTTCTCGTGGCTGGTGCAGGATTGACAACAGGGATCAGGCTCAGCTTCTGCTGAAACTCACGCAGAGTGGCCTCGCGAATAGGCGGCGAAATTGGATCGCCGAGGATACCATCCGGCTGCTGGATATTCTGGGACGACGTTTGGTCGTTGGCGGGTCCTGGTGATGGGAACCAGTCCGGCTGAGCCTGGTGGGACTCACTGGTGTCGGGAAGAGGGGCCGAAGGGGCATGGCTGTTATTCAAATTGGACTCTCCATCTACTGCATCAGCATGCTGGATGAGGCCACGCGCCATCGGCTGGGTGATGGCTGACCGACACGATCCGGCCCTCGTCAGTATCCTCCCAGTTAGATACAGTGCTCTCGTCGGAGGAGGACTCACTATCCCCCCACTCGAGCGCTTGGAGGTCCTCGTCATCTTCATCTTCGGTGTCCAGCGTTGGCGCGTTAGCTGGTGGCTCTCGCTCCGTGCCTTCTGGGACTGTCATGAAACCCAAGGTCAGCATCGTCGTTAATCGTATGGGGCGCGTAAATGGGGTGACGAGACTGACCGTCCACTCGTCTGTTGACATAAGACCATGCCTCCTCCCTCCAGCTCGGAAGCATGGCGTAGTGAGTTCTGGCGACAAACGAGCCCGATATTTTTTGAGTCTTGGGATCGTCCAGGTTGCAGGATCTCAGCTCCCTGGCACGAACCCATTTTAAGGGCGCCGGCTCTTTCTTAGGATCGTTGAAGAACCGCACGGGATATTGTCGCTCGGATGCCTGGGGCTGGCCGTCTTTGTATCCGTCTGCCCACTGTAGGGTGCCATCGACGAACACAGGGCTGCCGTCATGCGACCTCTCGAAGCAGCGGGGAGGGTTGCGTGCGAGGGCGTCATTGAAGTGTCCCTGCACGCCGAGGTCGGCGAAGTAGCCACCGAGCGGAAGCACCATGACGACCCAGTCCCTGCCCCTGTCGCGTGTAATGTAGGGCGTACCCACTTTTGGCTGGGGCACGTCTAAGCTCTCGTGGTGGCTGGCATTGTCCGTCCGTGGTTCCGGGTCGTGAGTCTGCGGCAGCATGGCGTTGTTTTGTTCGGCCTTGGCGGCATCGCAGTTTAGAACGCGGCAGCCGAGTATCTCGATGGCGTTGTCATGCGACTTCTGCATCCTGCCGTGCTTGACACCGTTGATGTGCTTGGCGGCCGAGCGGAGTGGGTCCCTCCCATTGGAGCCGAAGTGCTTGGTGGGTGTACATGTAAGACACCGGATGATGAACCATCCCGGCTCAATCCTCGGGTGTGGCTTGGAAGACGGAGGGTAATAGATAATCTTGCACATATTGTCTGGGTGTCCATCTCGGTATACATCGTTGTACTCGATTGTGGGGAAAGCGGCGTTACGCCTTGCCCTTTTGTGGGGACCACTGGCACCGCGGAAATCCTGGTCCGGACCGTTTTCGGCATCGCTCGGGGTAGGACTGCAATTGCGCTTTTCAGCAGCCTGTGGAAGCACTATCGTTAGCTCCGCCGAACATAAAGAGGAAGGGTGGGTAGGGGGTAGGTACCTACACTGTGATCGGCACTTGCAGTGTCGCGCAGACCGGGGCTCAGCTCTGGTGGCAAGACATGGCGGTCGGGTTCTCCGCTGTCTGACACGTCGATACTGTCCCCAAAATCTGGGGATGCCTCGTCCAGGGCTGTGATCACGGGCGTGGTGCCGCGACCGTGGTGCATGTAGTCTCGGAGTTGGTCATTGTACTTCTCCTCCGCCGTGTGACACTCTGCCTTGAACCGTGCGAGGTCCTCGTCAAGTTCCCTCATTTGTTGCTGGTGCAGCCTGTCCAGTTCGGGTCTCTCCCTCGTGGCTGCGGCGTTGTGCACGATGCCGTCTCGGAGTTGTCGGATCTCGCGAGTGAGGTCCGCCTTCTGGCGCTCCCTCTCCTTGATCTCTTGGTCTAGTTGTAGATTGTGTGAGCACAAGTCTCCCAACCGCCGGGAGTCGCGTGATTCTTCCTTGGCGACGGCTTCGTCAACTCGTGCTTTATGCTCAGCCTTGCGTCTCTCCTTTTGCTGCTCGGCGTACCTCTCACGCCTCTTGATCCTCTGAAATCTCGTGGATTCGCTTGCTTCGAACAGGTCGGCGCAACGCTGGGCACGTCTGCTGAGCTGCTGGGCCTCAAGCTTCAGGCCGGCGTTATCGCCGGGGGCAGCCGTTTCCTGCATGATGGTTTCGCGTGAAGGGAGGTTGCCGTTTGAGCCCGTAAAGGTTACCTAGGGAGGGGAGGAATGTCGAGATTGTAGGCCAAAAACAAAAACGGAGAGGCAGGCAGGTGGTAGGGATGTGGGATATTTTAGAACAGCCGAGCGGTATGGAAGTGGCAGTTCACAGGAGAGAAGGAGGAGAACCCAAGGAAGGGAAATCGGGGGGTCCAGCGTTGCCAACGAAAGCTTGAAGATTCGCCAGAAGAAAACACCTCAGGCACTCCGTAGCCGCGATCTTGCCACGTCAGAGAGCAAGAGCCTTCCCACCAGTCGGAAAGAGCCAGGGCGTGCACTTGGAAACCGGCGGCTGTGTTGTAGGTGGATGCCGAAGCAAGCATCTCGGCTTCCTCCCACTCATGCACTGGGGAGCTCCAGTGTTCCGATCCTCAAACTAGCTCTCTGCATAAATAGCATGAGGCAAAGACCTATCAATTTGTGCCATTGCTTTCTTTTCCAGACGGAGGTGTCCCCGTTGGTGGATATTCACGTAGCAGGGGCCTCGGAAAACGAGGCATGTGTCCGAAGGGTGCACCAGGCTGAGGACGGTGTGCTCACCTTCCTGCCTAGGCACTCAAGGTACATAGGTAGGTAGCTAGAACTGGCGGGCTCTCCTTAGACCCCCCCGGATCGGGGGCATCGCATGTTTGTTCGGTTATCACTCTGTGCGCGTTTTGGAAAGTTGTGAACATGCATCAGGGAAAGAGAAAGTGATAGGCAATTTAGGGGATCCGGCGCTTGCTTCCGCGGCAAGCATCGAGAGCTGCGCCGTCAAGTCTGAGTTGTGACTTGGACTGAATGGACCAGGCAAATTCCGCAAGCAGCGCTCTGGTGTGTGTCGTTTGGGACAGCCCACTTGGCGAATACACGATTGGTTTCCGGTTGGCTGGACATCGTGACACAGCATGATAGGTGGGCAGCCACCAGCCACCGAAAAACAAGCAGCCACCAGCCACCGAAAAAAGAAACCATTGAGTGCGTGCAGGCACAGTGGGTGACTTTTTGCACTGTAGGGACGCAACACCTCGGGCTTACAGGCTACCCCTCTCGCTTCCGGGTGTCTGTCAGCACAGCAGCGGGAGAAGTCCAGCCGGAGGAAAGATCAGAAACCTATGCTCTTCCCCCTGAGATACGAGCAATATGTCGTCTTTTGCTACGTAATTTGCCCATGAAAAAGGGAAAGCAAGAAATTGAGTCAAATAGGCTTACTTAAATAAATGCTAATATAATCGTTTAATACTACAGCTATCGAATCAATCCAATCCATCCTATTCATTCCCTCCCCTCCTCCTAAGGTCCAGGAGTTGGAGTGCACTGAGAATAGTGCTCACTGTACACCATGGGAGTCAGCTACTGTCTCACCAAGCAAGGCCAAGCGATAAGATGACTTACTTCAAGCTTGTGCAGGAATAACCCGGGCCACACAGCGTCACACCAGTGTAAGTAGCATAACCACCGCCTAAGAACCGTTAGCACTCTCCTGTCCCAAACAGATTATCTCAACAGAACACTCACACTGCCCATAAGGCGTCGCCGTCCCCGTCCTCGTCGGCGCAGGCGTCGTAGTCGGCAGCAAATCCACCAGATTCGTCGGATACGGAAACTTCAGCGTAGGATTACACGTCCCTCCCAAGTTATAATAACTCCCTGCCACCGACTTGAACGCATTGATCTGATTCGTGACCTTCGTCAGGTTAGGATTATTCCCCGAAAACGCCGCCAACCCGCCGGGGTAGATATTATCTAGGAACACGGCCCGTCCCACATCGGCAAAGTTGTCAGCCCAGCCGGACTCAGCGCCGTACGCGCTGATGGCATACCCATCGGTTGTGACTGCGTTTCGCCAGGTGGATGTCCCGGAGAAATCGCTACCAGAGTTGGGGTGGACTGCATCAGGGGAGGCAAGCGTGGCATCGACAGCGTGGCCGAGCTCGTGGACGATGGCCGAGGGGAAGTAGGCGATGCTGCGGCCGATGAGGATTCCTTGCGGGGAGTACGAGGCAAAGTAGCCCCCGTAGGCGCTGTTGTCTTCGTCCTTGTCGCCGTAGACCAGGAACATGGAGTTTGCCTGGCGCAGGGGCGCGGGGATGCGGCCGATCTCCGAGGCGATGGCGGAGACGTCACGCGGGGAGAAGCTGTTCATGCAGATGACGAAGGGGGAGATGGTGCAGTCGGAGAAGGTGACGTTGTACACGGTGAAGTTGGACGGATTCCAGTGGTCCCGTTCGACGCCCCAGTAGTAGCAGGGCTCGGGGATCTTGTTGTTGGTCCACTGGGAGAGGGTGAAGGTGTGGTTGACGAAGGAGGATCGGTAGACGTTGTCGGCGGCCGAGTGCGAGTCTGACCAGTCCAAAGCAGGAAAGAGGTATTTGCCGCCCAGGATGCAGGTGTTGGTTGAGGATGGCGTGCAAGCGGGATAGGTCGACCTTTTGTGCAGCTTCTTGGCGGGGTCAGGAAGGGAGCCGAGGACTCCGAGACTCTGGGTTGCCACGAGGGCGAGAACGAGGCGTCTGATGGCCGCCATTGTGATGGGCGAATAACGAGTGTGAGGCAAATGAATGTGAGTGCAGATGGGTGTCTCTGCTGTTGATCCAACGGTGTGTTGCCCTCCTATTTAATTCCGATCCTCTTATTCCTTCGCCCAGGGCGGAACACAGTCGATGCCAAATGCCGTCCATGGTGCTGACCGTGATGCTTGTTCTATTAGGTAACGAAGGTACCGTGACAAAAGTACCTCACGCTTATCAGCCGTCCACAAACTGACCCCGGACGTGTGTCACTGTTGACTGACGGCTAGTTTTGCGATTTGCGTTGAAAGCCGTTTGGTGTTTCGATAGCGGCATGCAGGAGGCGGGCGCGGCTTATGCAGCCAGGGCCCAAGAACCTGGTTACGCTCGACGGCCTACCACGCGGGAGCGTATTGGGCTCGCTTAGCCAACCTTCACAGCCCGATTGACCCTTAAGTGCCTGAAAATCGGACCGAGCTGTCGAAAATAGTTCAGCTTGGGCCGCGTGGGGAATGAAAGCGCGGGAACGCGCACACGGGTAAGGCTGACAGCAATTCCTGCACGCCCACGCCGACGTCTGCTGAACAGTCAGCACCAACCATTCAATGCCAAGCTTTGAAAGATGAACGGGAAGATCGTTGCAGCGGTGACGAGGGCTTGAGGGTCACCCCATGGGCGTTCATGGCTCTTCAGGGTTAGACCAAATGTCAGACGGCCTGGTTGTCGAGTTCCTCGCTTAAAAGTGACCACATGGGTTACTCGTCAGGCCTATAATCGGCTGCAGACTCAGTCGCAAGCTCCTTCGTCAGGGACTTTGATATTGCCGCGACTTTGATATTGCTATTTTGAAAGTACATGCCTCCCATACAAATTTGGGAGAGTGTTAAGTACTGTGGATATGGGCGCTTTGGCCACCCGTCCACCGCAAAACCATTTGAAAATGAAGCCTGACAGTTATATAACTTGCTGCATCATCAGAACGTACAAGCCAAAAATTACCAAACCTGAGATTTAAGCTTACAACGGCAATTGAAATTGAATGCAATTTTCTATTCATTTCTCGGGCCAGAATGCGTGGAGTTGTGAAAAACGCAGCAATATCAAAGGACCACGGCAATATCAAAGTCCCTGACGGAGGAGCTTGCGACTAAGTCTACAGCCGATTATAGGCCTGACGAGTAGTGCTTCTATCAATCGCCACGAAGGAAAGGAGCGGCAATGCCAGTAGTGTGGGGTGAACAGAGCAAGTGCATTGCGGGATTGCTTCTAGTTGCCAGCACTGCAATGTTAATTTGGGGGGGGGGGGGGGGGAA
>Ga0247770_1001828_pt1 | contig 14460 bp, 13 predicted proteins | sample UWRJL136409B6_FD_179943 | JGI IMG/M metagenome (GOLD analysis project Ga0247770, IMG submission 179943) | Plant litter microbial communities from Arlington Agricultural Research Station in Wisconsin, United States - UWRJ-L136-409B-6 | ecosystem: Environmental > Terrestrial > Plant litter >... | reverse complement strand
GAGAAGTCCAGCATCACTGCTCTCTCCAAGTCTCCCAACAAGCACAATCGTCTCTACATGATTGCTGAGCCTATGGATGAGGAGCTTTCCAAGACGATTGAGGCTGGCAAGATCTCTCCCCGTGACGATATCAAGGCCCGTGCCCGTATTCTCGCTGATGAGTTCGGCTGGGATATCACCGATGCCCGCAAGATCTGGGCTTTCGGCCCCGACACCAACGGCGCCAACTTGCTGGTTGACCAGACCAAGGCCGTTCAGTACCTCAGCGAAATCAAGGACTCCGTTGTCTCTGGTTTCCAGTGGGCAACCCGCGAGGGCCCCGTCAGCGAGGAGCCCATGCGCTCCATCCGCTTCAACATCATGGATGTTACCCTCCACGCCGATGCCATTCATCGTGGTGGTGGTCAGCTTATCCCCACTGCTCGTCGCGTTCTCTACGCCTCGGCCCTCCTCGCCGCACCCGCCCTTCTGGAGCCCGTCTTCCTCGTGGAGATCCAGGTTCCTGAGTCCGCCATGGGTGGTGTCTACGGTGTTCTCACCCGCCGCAGAGGTCACGTCTTCGCCGAGGAGCAGCGCCCCGGTACCCCTCTCTTCACCATCAAGGCCTACCTCCCCGTCATGGAGTCGTTCGGCTTCAACGGTGATCTCCGCGCCGGCACCTCCGGCCAGGCTTTCCCCCAGTCTGTCTTCGACCATTGGCAGGTTCTGCCTGGTGGCTCTCCTCTGGACAATACTTCCAAGGTTGGTGCTATTGTCCAGGAGATGCGCAAGCGCAAGGGTCTCAAGGTCGAAGTCCCTACCGTCGACAACGTAAGTATCAATCCTTCTCAAATTAGCCAAGAAAGTCTACTAACCAGCTCAATAGTACTACGACAAGCTCTAAGTCTTGTACGCTAACGGTGTGGAAGATCCGTACTTCGTGCCCTTGACGCCATATGGCCGGGACGCTCTCAGCGTTGCCCTGGATCGGGCTAGAGGTATTGGAGACGGGTTGAGCAAGAGGAAGGATGACGGCACAAAAAGCCATGGCTTATAGAGGCTAAATGGCACTGGCTTCCTTTCTTGTTAGTTCATTTGGCCTGCTTGTCTTGTAGGAACGTAGAAATGATTTACACGCATTGAGAATGAACTCTCAGGACTCGGTTTTGTGACTAAATAGTGGTGCACTCCTTTGAAAAATACAAGAAAACACATCTTACGGCAAAATAAGAAAGCAAGCTCCTGCCCATGAACCAAGATGATGCGAGGTTGTGGCTTAAAAGCTCTCACGGCTTGATCGTGACTTGGACTGGTCATGTTGCGTACAGTGCGAGAAATATATTGCACTGTGCTTCTGGGCTTTTTCTAGGCGACTTCAACTACGCGAACTGACAGCCAACTTTAAGAAACCTTGTCACTGGAACTTGGAAAGCATTGCACACTTCAAGACTTGCTCTTTACACATTCGCCTTCCATTATGCTATGGTTCTTCATTGCATATCATATATGACGACCTCTTGATTTTCCTTCTTCCCCAAAACAGAATGTTATACACGGATGATGATGCGCCTCACCTCAAAAAGTGGATCGTGAAGCGCATCGAAAATACGTACGTCGACTGCACAGCTCGCGCTTCTGCTGGAAGTCTTGCTGACTGTTTATCTTGCGCGCTCTAGGTCTGATGCCGATGCTGATGTCCTCGCCGACTATGTCCTAGCCCTTCTGCGGCACGATGCTGACATTAGCGATGTTCGCAAGCTTTGCGAAACTGAAATTCCGGATTTTCTGAAAGAAGGTACAGACTCAAGTGGTGACCCCGGGAGGCTCTCTATAGCGGGGCTGATGCTAATGGTATCCGCGCAGATCCCTCGGCGTTTGTCAATGATGTCTTCGAGACCGTCGCGTACAAATCCTATCTACCCGGCGCGCCTCCCCCTCCTTCGAAGCGGGCACCCCCACCAACACTTGCTCAGCTACCGATCTCATTGCCCGCCGGCGGGTTGTCGTATGACGACGACGTGACTATGGCTCAGGCGCCGGCTACAAATGCTCCCCAGAAGGGAGTAAGGAAGCGGGTCTGGAACGACAGAGCGGAAGCGGACGGTCTGCAAGGCGCGGGCGACGGTGGAGCTCGGCCTGGAAAACGAGCGATCAAGCAAGGCCGGAGAGGGCGTGGTGGCAGAATGGACGACTCGAACGGGTTCCGGACGGGGAATCCGGGGTTTACAGATGTAGGAGGCCGGATGCCACAGTTCCCATCTCTGCTCCCTGGCAACTTTGACCCCAAGGCGGCAATGGAGGCTATGATGATGAACCCGATGGCGTTCTTTTCACCGCAGCCACCGCCCGGAAGACGAAGGCAGAGATGCCGAGACTACGATACCAAGGGTTATTGTGCTAGGGGTAATACGTGCATGTTCCAGCATGGCGACGATCCGGTGTACCTTCCTAACCCGGCCGGGTTTGGCGCCCAGGGACTACCGCAGCCTCAGGCTGTTGAAGGTTTATCGGTCTATTAAGGCATAACGTTTGGATGCTATACTAACCTTTGGGCAGAGTACGACCCCACGAACGCACTCATGGTTGGCGATGGGTTTGGCGCGCCAAACATGGTGGTACAACAGCCTTTCTCGCCGGACAGGGGCCACCAACCTAGGGGGAAAGGTGGCCAGAAGCGCCGGCCTCGGGCACCATTTTCTGCTGATGGACCCGTCCATGACAGGACCAAGTCGACGGTCGTCGTCGAGAGCATTCCGGAGGAGAATTTTACCGAAGAGCAGGTCAGAGAGTTCTTCTGCCAGTTTGGAAACATCGTCGAGGTTTCTATGCAACCATACAAGCGGCTGGCGATCGTCAAGTACGATAACTGGGCCTCGGCGAACGCAGCCTATAAATCGCCGAAGGCCATTTTTGACAATCGCTTCGTCAAAGTTTTCTGGTTCAAGGATGAAGAATCGCTGCTACCTCCCTCTGTGCCTTCGAATGGTAAAGGCGGCTCGGTAACAGGTTCTGGTGAAGCGGAGAGCCCTGCGACTCTTACACCTGCCGAAATGGAGGAGTTCTTGCACAAGCAGGAAGAGGCGCAAAAGGCCTACCAAGACAAAATGAAGAAACTCCAGGAGGTAGAGCATCAGAAACAGGAGGTCGAGAAGCGCCAGCAGGAACTCTTGGCTAAGCAACGAGAAGTGAAGGCGCTCCTTCAAGCCAGGCTGGCTAAAAAGACAAGCGGCGTTCAGAACGGAGAGAATGGGCATGGAACGAACACCTCAAAGCCAACAGCCCAGTCGGAAGCACTACGTGCCAAGTTAGCCGAGTTGGAAGAAGAGGCAAAGCAGCTGGGTATTGACCCAGATGATGCCTTGGAATCTTCGATATGGAACGCCTCCGCTGCTGGATTTGGAAGGGGCAGAGGTAGAGGTGGTTACTATCGCGCACGGGGCTTTGAGCCCCGAGGGGCCTTCCGCGGGTCATTCCGGGGTCGTGGTGGACAGCATGCGGCCTATGCGGCATACTCGCTGGACAACAGGCCCAAGAGGGTTAGAATTGTCGGTGTCGACTTCACGGTGTCCGAAAAGGACGAGACCTTGAGGCAGTACCTTTTCGTAAGTTGCCACCCCGCAAAACGACCCAGGAGCTACTTGCTAACATGGAACTTAGGGAATCGGCGAGTTCACCGATATTCAACACACTTCAACATCTACGGAAATCACGTTTAAGGACCGTAAGACGGCCGAGAAATTCTTCTTTGGCCTAAACCAGAACAAAACGATACCAGGCATCAGCGGCCAGGTCGAACCTTCATGGGTCGGCGGCGGCTCGACACCTTCGACGTCCACACCTGGAACGCCCGGGGCAATGGGTCACGACACAACGTCGAGAGAATCCTACTTTGGTGGACAAGGAAATGACAGCAAGCAATCAACGAACCCTCAACGCCAGAACCAGCAGCAACACCAGCAGCATACCAACAGCGCAGACGACAGCGCAGCACCGGCGGTTAGAGGCGAAAGCGTTAGCAGCGATAAGGACGTTCGCATAATGCTCGAGCGCCCAGCCGACCAAAACTACATGGACTATGATGTAGCAGACGATAACCAGTGGGACATTGAGTAGAGGTTGGCGACAGATTGGCAAGGGCTTGTGGATAAGGTCAGGGGCTTGGGATCAGGATGCGGAATCCGATATTGTGTAGACTCATGTAAATGTTAACGGGAACTGGGTGGACAAAGCATCATAGGGCCTTGATGACGGATTGGGCGTACATGAATGGGGGGAGTGAGGCAACTTTGGTGGACGAAATCTCGCCACGGTTAGATTCCCTCAAAGACTGACGACTCATTTGATGGAGGTGAAGCCTGGGGTCTCCCTCCTCTTTAGGACTTAGGTGCTCAACAGGGTCGCGAGAAATTCACATGGCGATATATGAACATTGTCCTCGATCGTGAAATCGTGCGCAGAGGTAAGATATGAGACAGTTCTCTTGTTGGAGATACCCACCAAACAATCAACATCTCCCCGCTTTGCTGTGTGGCAGTTGCGGCATTGACGTAGCGGCTTGGCACATTTATCCCACATACAATGGTCGGATGGTGTAGTTGGTTATCACGTCAGTCTAACACACTGAAGGTCCCCAGTTCAATCCTGGGTTCGATCATATTTTTGCACATTTTTTACCTGACACTCAATGGGTCTTGGTTTTCATTTCTCTTGTCAAAGGAGGAAGAGTTTAGCGTCTCCCAAGATTGTCCGGATTTTTCTTTTTGGGAGGCATGATATGAGAGTGAGGTTTCAAGCGCGGTAGCTAGCTTCAAATTGGGATTTCGAGACGGCCAGTCAACAAGCAACATGAAATACTCTGTAGGTACCCGTACCTACATGTTTATAAGTTGGTTCAAAGGGTAACCTCTGAGCTGGCCCCTGGGAGATCGCCTTCTGCGATGAAGCAGGTGTGTTGCAACCATGCGGGGTTCCTCCACAGCTTCGTTCCAGGGGGTCGCCGTAATCTACACAGCGATCTCCCGAAACGAGACTCGCAGCGAAGGGGGGTGGAAGAATGAGTCTGAAGGAGGAAGATTCCACACTCGAAATTCGCTTAGTTTGACGTAGTGCATGCGGGGATCTGGGGATCTTCAACGGCTACATGGCCGCCCCTTTTCTTCACTTGGGCATTATCGCGCTACCGCCTCATGGAGAATCGGGCAGTTACTGATGTGGCGGTCAAGATTATTATCTAGGTACCAGCGGAAACACAACACTTACACGGGAAAATAGGGTGTGGGTCAAGAAATCCACCTAGGTGTGTGTGTGTGTGTGTGTGTGTGTGCCTCCTCTTCTAGATCTTCTCCCGTGTGCTATAGGTCCCAGGGCAGTACAACACTAGGTGCATCAGATCCTTTCGGGGGTTTCCAGGTAGTACTCTGGGTTACTCTCGCGGCGAACAGACTTCCGCGGCTCGCCAGGCAGTTTCCGTCCGCTCGTGCGTTAGCAATCTTGCATTCCTCGGGACGGTTAATTTGGCGCCAAAGATACGGGTGGGTGGATGTTGGACGAAGAATCTAGAGGTGGCCCCCAGGAGATCATCGACACGTGGTGTTCGCACAGGATGCTGATCCCAAAAAAGAGGAGCAAATGAAAGCATCAGACCTGCTGCAGCAGTGATGCGTGGATAATGGGGCGCCTGTGGTGTATGTTGCTCAGTCAAGGACAGGTTACAGATGTGTTGCCAGAGGGTCGTGCACATGCCGTCAGCTACGAGCAGAGATGTGAGCTGGGCTGACTGGCTTGACGGAACGGTATCCAGAGGTCTGGTTGATGGGAATGATTTGACACCCTTATCACATTCCTGCTCTCCCGTCTTTCTTCTCGGGGCACACGCAGACGTATGCAGGTACAGCACATCGCCCGGTAATGCGATGTTAGTACGTAGCATTGTGAGAGCGACGTGAGTTTTTAAGGTCTGGGAGCCGTCGATGCTGGTCTGTGCTGCATCACCGAGGCGAGGGGGTTCGCCAAATTCGTTTGGGGGTTAGGATGAGCCCTGTTGCGGGTCTTTCTGAAACATTGAGCTCGAGAGCCGAGAAATAGAATGTGCAACTTTGCCCATTGGCTCTATTCTTGTTGAGCGTACAGCAGTAACAAGCGGTGGATGAAATTGATTTTGCACGACACGTTGGAGGACGACCTGGTATAGCCTTGTGTTGATCGTTCGGTCTGTGTTCGGCGGATCCCTTCGTTGATGGGATGGATCGCCGCCATGGATTGTTCGTCATGCGGATAATTCTTTCTGGGGGTCTCAGAGTGCTGAACACTCAAGGTGAAACCATAGCTTTCATTGGCTTGTCGCTTGCTTGGCCGAGTTTGCCCTTTGTTCCCGCTCTACAACCGGGGAACCCAACTAAAGACATAATCTGGTCTGTACCTTAATTAGCCAACCCGCTGATGGCGCGGGATTAGCGAGGCTCGCCAGTCGCTGTTTGCAGGCGCGGGAATAGGCGGATATCGAGACAGCGGGAAGTTGGCCGGAGCCTTCCTGCGTCGAGGCGAAATAGCAGAATTATAGACGCGACGAGGGATCCCACACAGCGCCATCCCGACGGTACAGCGGAGGGGCCAGGTTGTGCGAGGAGAGAAGAAGCATGGAGGGGCGGTGATATGCCGGCGCCGCGAAGTCGCGTTCGGCCTCAGCCAGGTGACCTGCTCACCACCAACATCTCGTCATCTCGTCATCCGCATCCATGCTGCGGGAGGAGGCGACTGCGGATTTCTCATCAGCCTATTGCGAGACTGCTGCCCTGGGTTTCTATTTCCGCCCAGGGACCGATCCGATGGCTGCTGCTTGTCGGCCAAGTGGCCAGAAATGAGTTCCTGTTGGCGCCCCTCTCAGCTCTGCCCTGGGGTGGATTCCCGAATGGTTTTGTTGGCTTCCTGCAAGTGTCGTTGCACAGATGTCATTCGCTCCCCTTCCACATCCTACCCACACTGCATCCGGCCATGTAACTGAGAGGCACACAGCCATGTTTAGCTGCGGTCCATCTGCCAATTGCCAGTTGACATGCCGCCGTCGGGCTGGTTAGCCCAGTCGAGAGCCACACATTGCCCACACCAGATCGGACCTGCGCAGCGAGGTAGGGCACACAATCATAAAGTCGAAGGCCAGCAGCAGCAGATTGCTGATGCTGATATCTTTCGAAACTGCTAGGTACCGAAATTTAGATGCCAAGCCAGGAATACCCAAGACGGTTCCAACACCCTCTAACAAACCACCCAAGGTACGAGAGGGTAAGGTACCTCTCCTTTTGGTTGAGCCTAACCTTGCCTACTACCCAATTTGCGGCAAACAACCGACAGATGAGACTAGATGTGCATCTGAAATCAGATCCTTGCCTTGGGAGGCAAACTGGGAGCTGAGCTCGCTTTTGAACCCAGTCACCATCGCAGAGATATCTGGGTGGATGGGAGCCTGGTTGGTAAGGCGACCTCCACTGGATTTCATCTGACTAGGTCCTTCCCTGCTAGGATGGGGGTCCCACGTAACATGCTACACAGTAGATAGACATCAAGTTGACCGACGATGAGTGCGCGCCCAAAATGAATGCTCACACGCTGCAAAAACCGTTTGTTCATTTTGTTTTTTTTATTACGGACTGTGTCTATCACAGGAGCCTTGATGGTTGACAGAACTACACCGTTTTCCGAGACCTTTGCTGGCTGGTGGTTGTCCACCGGATGCACTAACACCTCAGGTTAGCAGCACAGGGGTGTGAGAGGGTCCAACAGGGGCATGGGCAACGCCCCCGAGCAACCCCTGGACTTAGGGTGGGCAGGCGGGCTGCGGCAGGGCAAGGACCGGTCCCCGTTCCTTCGATTGATGAGAAACAGCCAGCCAAATGCAACCTGCAATCCAAGACCAGCAGGCCCGCGCGTTGACTTTGTCTTTTGTCTCTTTTTTCCCACCTCATCTGACGTTGACGATCTAGCCTGGCTCACGTCCAGCGTCCACGATCGGGCAGACGTGCCGTATTTTTGCCTCTGCCCCCTTTTTTGGCTTTTCAGCACTGCTCGTCTTGTTGGCCTTGCTTCGTCGTTCACGCATCGGGGGCAACCGTCTGCTCCCGTCATCGTATTCTTACCCGCGATCGCCTTGCTGAACCCGACTTGTTTGCGCAGCCGACTCTCTGTGAGACACGCAATATTCGCATCTCCCATCCGTCTCCGTGTTGCTTCCCATCCCAGGGAGCCCTCGTTGCACGAACTACGCCTTGTCCCCGAACCCCGAGCCCCTATCGGCGGCCACACCCGCAATCACGGCTCCGTCAGCCGCTGCCAGTCGACTACACGCCGCCGAGCTCGGTCTCGATCTCCACCCGCGATACCTGCTCCGCGTTTGGTACAAGCCGAAAAACAAGCAGCGTGCAATTGGGCCTTCTCCCAATGTGAAGGCACCCCTCGCCTTGCCCTTACCCCTCACATCACCTCACTCGTTGATGCCGGCTGTCGTCCACCTCCCGAAGTCGTAGCTGTCCTCCAGCGGCGTGTCAAGCCAGCACCCTGCGCGCTCACCCGCTTCCACCGCAGCCATGGACGATTATCTGGATAGTCCCATGGACCCGGAGGATGTGTTCCCGTGCAAAGGATGTGGAGAGGTAGGTCTTGACTCTCACGGCTGTGGCCGAGCAGGTGCCCCGAAAAAAGCGCTGACCGCCCCCGTCTCTGCAGATACTGGAAGAAGGCAAGGCTTTTGAACTCGGTAGGTCTCGAAATTCTCCTTCCAACCCCTCGCACCTTCTGCCTCTTGAGACGGCAAACAAATTCCGTCTCAAGCCAACACACCTCTCGCTGCGTGCTACACGACAGCGGAAGCACTATGGCAGGACGCGGAGTAAGGTCCAGAACTAACGGCGAGGCAGCTGGAAACCGATGGCATCTCGATTGCTTCCGTTGCAACACGTGCAACACGCTCCTCGACTCAGACGCGAACCTCCTCCTGCTAGGTGACGGCTCGCTCATCTGCAACAACTGCACCTACAGCTGCAGCGCCTGCGGGAACAAGATCGAGGACCTGGCTATCCTCACCGGAGACCAGGCCTTCTGCGCGACATGCTTCCGATGCAGGAACTGCAAGAGAAAGATCGAGAATCTCCGGTATGCCCGGACTTCGCATGGGATATTTTGCATGAACTGCCACGAGTCTCTCATGGCGCGACGGCGTAAGAAATCGAAAGCTGCGGCGCAGGCGAAAGCGCGAGAAAAAGACAGCTCCCCAATGATAACAGACAAGTCGCTGCCTGCGCTGCCCCCCAACGCTGTCCCCCCTGGCGGCTTCTCGACAGAGCGAGCGACGCCGGATTCCGACACACCCACGGAGTTGTCTCCCCGACCCCGAGCCGCATATAACGAGCCATCTTCACGCAGTAGCTCGAGGCCAGACCGCTCCCCTGAGCGAGCAGCAGACTCGTCCAAGGAGTTGTCGCTTGCTCCGCCACCGCAGAGTTACAGGAACAATAGAAACTCCACGATTATGTCGGGCGAGCTCAGCAACGGCGACTCAGATGGCTTTTTTATCCCGGTCGCCCTTGACCCGAGCCCAGCGTTGTCAGTAACGCCCCAGTCAATCTCGGAGACATTCACGGAGGCGAGCCGAAAGAACAAGGAGTATTTCCCGCCGCCGCCGCCGAGATCGTCTGCCGCCCCGAGCGAGAAGAAGGTGGACTCACAGGCCTCGACGCCCCACATTGCTTTCCAGGCTCAAGATAAGGGGAGGCAAGTGTCTTCGGACTACGAGAGCCCGCAGCCACCGCCCGAACGTCCCTCACGGAAGCTCTCTAAGAGGACCGACCGGAATGGAAACCCAAGACCGTCGCCGGGTGCTGGAGACGAGAGGAAGATGTCCAACGGCAAAGTCCTTGTCAGTGACGAGTTCAAGCTGCAGGAGGCGCCGAAGAGTAAGAAGCTTGTGAGCCACAGGAGTAACTCGCTGGGCAGCAACAGTATTGAAAGCCCCGGGGCCAAGGGTCCCAACGGGTCACAGCAGCGCCACAATGCTTCTCCGAGTGCTGGCTTGACCGAGTCGCCGCCAATGCTTGGACCGCCTGACAGATCGGCGACGCCCCGATCATCGCAGGATCTCCGGCTGAGAGAAGAGAGCGAGGTCCGGCCGTCGTTGGACTCGCACGGCTCTGGAGGCCAATCTGATGGGCTCGGCGGCAAGCCGGTAATGCGAAAAGAGCTTCCGCCAAGCGCGTCTCGTAACCGTGAGTCGAACCCATACCCCATATCGATGCAAGATGAAGCGTATCTAAGACACCAGTTAGTAAATGGCAAATCCTTCGGGTCTGGCCAGTCTGGATCGGATGCGAGCGACTCTGTACCGTCCCGCCCCGGAATGCCCGAGACAAAGCTCACTGACACGTACATGCAACCGAGGGCACCGCCTGTACCGCCCAGCCAGATGGCCACACAGCAAGCGAGCTCGAGTAACGATGCGGGTGCGGAGCCGAAGCAGTCGCCGAAGCTGCCGCGCTGGAGTGCCGGCGGCGACTTCAGTATGGACGAGGACATGGCTAGGATCCTGGGCACCGACGAAGGCTCTTCCTCGATTCTGCGGCGCGTGTCCAATGCGGTGCGGCATGGGCGCAACAACAGCATGGAGACCGGTAACAGCCACGCAAGAATCAGCCATAGTAGGAGTGTGAGCGAGACTACGCGGGGCACAGCCTCGCCGCGCTGGCCGAGGACGCCGATTGCCGAGGACCCTTCTGGCGGACCGGCGCACGACATCAGCAGTCCTCTTTCCATCTCAGGCGGAGGCGGCGGCGGCGGCGCGCAGGACGACCCGGCCTACCTCAAACGCCAACTCAGAAATTCAGAGCTGCGTGTGGCCGAGCTGGAACGCCAGTTCAACACGGAGAAGGACTTGAAGAATCTTAACAAGAGGCTCATGGAGAAGCGCAAAACCGTCTCCGTGCTCGACACGCAGACCGAGATTATGATAAGACAGATTGAGGTCCTTGCCGGTTACGTAGAGCGTGCAAAGAAAACCAACGAGCCTTTAGATGTGCGCGACCTGGAAGACTCGGCCATCAAGGAGTTCGTGCAAAAGTTGGACCGCGTTAAGCAGGGCATGACTTCGGCCATCGAGCAACTCCACGCCGAGCGGGACGGGCTGGTAGAGGAGAAGAACCAGGCAGTTGCCGATCGCGATCGGGCGCTACTAGAATTCGAGCAGCTCTCTTCCAAGAATGCTCAGCTGGCGGATCTTAACAACGATTTGACGCACCAGATTCAGGAACGCTTCAAATCACAAATCAACACGGTCGATTTACGCTCACCCAACGGTCTTGGCATCTACAGCCATTCAAAGGGCGTTTCCAGCGCCTCGGTCAATCATATCGACGCCAGCAGCTATCAGGCCAGCACCATGGTCGGCACTGACGCTGAGGACCCTGGAGTGGTAGAAGGCCCCACTGTTGTCAACATTCGGAAGGGGCAAGTCAAGAAGTTCAACTGGAAGAAAGGCTCCAGCAAGGTTGCACACAACATCACAAAGGGCATCAACCGTGCCGCCGTGGCTTTCCAGCAACAGGAGCAAAACAACCGCCAGTTCCAGGGTCTCACCGGCGATAGCATTGGACTTCCCTACAACATGACCGTTTCCCAGGTCGAAGCGCCCGTCACACCTCAAAATCCGCTTGGTGGCCCGAATCGTATCCCCACCGATAACTCACGTCAAGGCTTTGGCTTCTTCGGCAAAAAAGTCAACACCATGCCCAAGTCTATGTCTGTTCCGAACATTTCCACCCCCACCGTGGCCGAGGCCCCGAGTACGCTCTTTGGCTCCGACCTCGTTGAGCGCGCCGATTACGAGCGCCGCCAGATCCCCAGCGTTGTCACACGTTGCATTGAGGAGGTCGAGCTGCGCGGCATGGACATTGAGGGTATCTACCGCAAGACGGGTGGCAACTCCCAGGTCAAGATGATCCAAGAGGGCTTTGACAAGAATGAGGACTATGACATTTCCGACCCCGCGCTCGACATTACAGCAGTCACCAGCGTGCTGAAACAGTATTTCCGCAAGCTTCCGACTCCTCTGCTCACTTACGAGGTGTATGAGCGTGTTCTGGAGTCGAATAGTGAGTTCCTTCCCTTTGCCCACACTAATGCGCGCTTGCTCACCAATCGCAATAGTGATCCCTAATGAGTCGGACCGCTGCGCCCACCTGAGACAGACGGTCAATATGCTCCCATCCAAGCATCGCGACTGCCTTGAGTTCCTGATGTTCCATCTTGCGCGTGTGGCCAGCCGCGAGCGCGAGAACCTGGTATGCTATTCTCTCACTAACGTACCCGGAACCTTGTCCTCTCTAACTCTTTTTCCTCTAGATGTCCCCAAAGAACTTGGCGGTCGTGTTTGCGCCCACTCTCATGAGAGATAACAGCATTGAGAAGGAGATGACAGACATGCACTCGAAGAACAACGCAGTCCAGTTTATCATCGAGAACAGCCACACCATCTTTGGCGAGGCTTGATCTCATCTCTTCTCTATCGAATCAACGCCTCCTGCGCAGCAAAGGAGGCCAAACAGAGCGGATTGTCTTTTCCTGTATCTGCTTTTCATTCATGACGACTTACGAAGCTCTCTTCTTAGAGCGCCGAAAGTCCCTCAAACTCTACTTGTCGGCAAACAAAGCCAACATATGACATTGTCTGTATATAACCCCTTCATCGCTCATACCATGTTTTCATTGCAAATGGCGAAGGCGAAGCGGCGATGCAAGGAAATGGGTTCTGCGGAAAAGGTTCTTTTTAATGGGCGTTTTTTTCTACCGTTTCTTGCGTGTTCGCTACCTAGGGACGGAGGCCTGAGGCTTAGTCTTTTTATTCGGTTTCCTGGCAGGCAAGCAGCACTGGGCATTGAGCGTTTGGGGTGTGTAGTTGCGAATGCGCGTACGCGTGTATGCGCAGTTGAAAGGTTTATATCCTTGTTTGTACCGAGATGAGAAATCAAAACCTCTTCTCCTATTGCGGAACTGAGCTCACAATCGGATTTCTCGAGGTGACATCGTGAAGAGAATGTCGCCTTGCCTAATAACGACACACATAACCCTCCCAGGCACACCCAAGGCTAGGGATTTTGATACCACAGGTCAGATTACGCCCTCAAAAGGCCTCCGTTTTTCAACGGCATACAATAATACAGTCAAGGCTTCTCTGAATACTACTAAAGCCTCTGATGGTACGGGCAAGGCCTAGGGTGTAGCTATTTAGGACGTCAGAGAAGGTAGGGAGGCCTTTCGGGAATGCGGTTGGGCAAATATCATTGGACCTGATAGCATGCCTCGTATTCCCGTATGAGCATCAGTAGTGTCGTCATCAAAATATCCAGCAAGACTCTCTGTCGCATAGGGTAGGAAGTCATAAAAAATTCTTTCGAAACTCATTTTGAGATTCCAACCTGATATCAAATCTCGATATCAAGCACGGCTACTGCTCAGGATCTGATGAATCTCTCTCTCACCATCCCCTTCAACCTAAGCCCGGGTATCATCACCGTCGTAACCTCTCCGCCCCCTTTTCCCCTTCTCCTTTCTCTACGTCTCCCTAACAATCCTCTTCACCTTGTCTAACAACAACCCGCTCTCCCGCCCTAACTTCCGCTTGCCATCCCGCCCGGGCGTCTTCGCCTTCGCCATTGCCTTGCGATACTTCTCGCGGTCGGCGATTCGGCTGTCCCGCTCTGCTGTACGGCGCGCCCACTCCGCTACGTGCGCCTCTTCGGCCGCCTTGGCTTGCTCGGCTGCTGCGAGCTGGTTGGCGAAGTAGTCTGGCTTGTTGTGGCGGGCGCGCTGCTTGCGGTCCCGGTTGTTTCGGGGCTGGGGTTGGGTGTCGTTTTGGTCGGATGCTGGTGGTTGAGTGGTGGCGGGCTCGTCGAGCATGGCTTGTCGCGAGGGATGGATTTGCGCCGGGGGTGTGGGCTCTCGGGGCGTGGCGTCGTGGGCATTGGTGGTGGTGGTTGTGGGCTCGAGCTCGTCGGCGGGGATGGGTATGGCGGCTGGTTCGGGGTGCTGCTGGGCGAATTCGGCCTTGACTTTGGCGTATTGCTTCTTTACTTTGGCCTTGACGATGAGGTTGGTCTTGATCTTGGCGACTTTGCGTTTCCATGCGCCGTCGGGGAGGTTGGCTGGGCCGACGCGGAAGCCGGTTTTGGGCTTTTTGGCTCTGCCATCACTGTCACCTGTGGGAGTAGAGCTCTCGTCGTGGGGTCGTTTTGAAGGCATTTTGGGGGTTGTGTTTGGTTGTCCTTGTTTAGGGGACTGTGGTTATGGGGGGGGGTTGAATTCAAGGCGGTGATGGAAGTTTTCCGATAACGTAATCCACAGGGTTTCCGGCCACCCTGGCTTTCCGGCCACCGTTGGCCCCACAGAGCAACACCCACTACAAGCCCACTGTAACCGGTGATCTTTCTAGCCACCAACCTTCACGAA
>Ga0247770_1001827_pt1 | contig 14486 bp, 5 predicted proteins | sample UWRJL136409B6_FD_179943 | JGI IMG/M metagenome (GOLD analysis project Ga0247770, IMG submission 179943) | Plant litter microbial communities from Arlington Agricultural Research Station in Wisconsin, United States - UWRJ-L136-409B-6 | ecosystem: Environmental > Terrestrial > Plant litter >... | reverse complement strand
TTTTAAAGTTTTAAAATAAATTAAAACGTTATTTAAATATATAAAGATAAACTTATTAAGGAAGGGGTGGAGAACACTGTTAATAAGGTTTTAAAAGGTTATAAGGGCGTTTATTAATCTTATTAGTATAATATAGTACTGGTAATATTTATTATAAGTTTAAAAAGCCGTTTTATACTCGTCCTCTTCCTTTACTTTAACGTGGTTAAATCCTATAAGGAAATTAAGGCTAGAGAATTAATTTACTTTAATAATCCGTTTTTATATTTTTATAATAAGTGGTAATAGGTAGTGATTTTTAATTATATCTTTATTTAATGTTTAATAATTAATAACTATATGTAATTTACTATCTCCCTTCCTTAGGATAAATAGCATTAGGTACCTTGTTAAGGACTAGGACTTTATAATAAACCTGTTCTTTAAGTTCTTATTAATATACTCCTTTAAAGCTTTAGCCTATTAGGGGTTTAGGTGGTAGGGCTAGAAGCTGTAAAGCTTTACTCCTGGCTTTAGCTTAATTTTATAATCTTATAATCTATAATCTAGTAATTATAGTATCTTTTTTTAAAATAAGGTAAACTTCCTATACTTTATAGGTACCTTAGATAAGTTAACTTTTTCACTTATTTATAGATCTATCTCTGGTTTCTTTCCACCTTTTAAATTATCATTTAGGTAATATGGTAAACCTTTTAATCCTTTAACCGTTTTAATAAACTTAACTTAAACTGTATTTAGTTTTAAAGGTTTAACGTGCTTTTAAATGCTTTATGTATCTTTAAAGTGGTTTAGTGCCTTTTTAGCTTTCTCTAAACGGCGATTATAGCTGGGGGACTTACTGAAAGTGAGGTAGCTACTCCTTTAATTAATTACAGGGTTATACTTTTCCAGCTAAGGTAGACTTAGGATTATATTATAGCCTGTAATTAGTGTAATACTAAAGTCCACTTATTATTTATCCTTATCCACTTTAATTAAGAGTGGTAAGTGGTGGGTGATTTTACTGTTATTATATTAGTATAAGCCTTTTTCTCTATTCTAAATAGGAATTACCTCTTTATACTCTTAATTAAGGAGTTTCCTTTAATTAATTAGTAATAGATACACTAGGTTAAAAGCACTCCTATTATTAATTACTACTCTTACCCTAAACGGCCTCCCTTTTCCATCTGTTATATTAACATTAATAAAATAATGCTTATATTCCTTTAATATCTAAGTTATAACGATCACCTATCTTTAAAGTCTTATCTAGCCTAACCTTTAAGTACCTCTTCTTCTTTTTAAGGTTTTTACTAATTAGTAAATTACTGGTTTCTAGCCCTTTTAAAGGGCTTATAACCTTTTCCTAATTCCTTCTGGAAAAACAGGCAGTTTTAGTAAACCTAGTAATTAACCTTTCTTAGGTTTTTACACCTTAACGTCCAGTTGATTTTAAACGGTATAATGTTTTTAAAGTCCTTAATAAGTTAATAATACACTTTACAAGACTGGATTATAATAATGTCTTTTTACTCTTAAATCTGTTAATAGTCTTCCTGTTTCTACTATTCCCTAGCTTTTCTATTAAGGTGTAACAAACACGTTACGATTAGGTAATTATTAAGTACTCCTCCTTACTAACACGTGGTGGGAACTTAGTTAATTATAATAACCTTCCACTTATTACTAAATTCTCTTATTAAAGAGTAAGAGACTTAGTAATAAGCCAGTTCTAACTCCACTTTTATAACAGTATAGTCCTGTCTTTATATGCTAAGGAAGTGGTTATAAAGGGCCTTAGGTTTATAATGCTGGTTAAGAGTGTAGTTATTATATATACAGTTAATTTACAGTACGTCCCTGTGGCTAGGGTGGTTAATATTAGCTACAGGTGTTATAGTTATAGAGTATAGGATAGGGGAAGTGGTGCCTTATTTCTTCTCTTCTTCTACTTACCTTTAGGTACGTTATTTTTCCTAAACCTCTTTTTAAAACTTAAGTAACAGTAACCTAACTTATTCTTTTATAAAGTAATCTTCTTTAATAAGTTAGTGTTTAAGTTAGTTAGTGAAACGAACTTTATTATAAAGTTTTAACCTAATCTCTATTACTCTATCCTTAAACGTTACAGTAAAACCTTTAACTTATAGGTCCTTTACTTCGTTTACCAGCTTTTAGTGCTTCTCCTTTAGCTCCTAAACCCTTCGCTAATGTGCTTTCTTTATACCTTCTCAGGGGACCTTTAAGGTACTAATTTAAGGTATATTAGCTTTAATACAGGGCAGTTATCTAAGCTATCCTTCTTTTAGGGAGCTAAGGGTGTTAATCTACTTAGTGTGTTTAAAGTGTTTAAGAGTCTTAAGGGGTACTGTTAAGAAGAACTTTCGTTTTTTTAGCTTAATTCTTTCAGCCTGTTCTCTTTCACCTTCCAGGGCTTACTTTACTACTTATGTGGCCTAAAGGGCTAGTTCTTTAACTCCCTTAATTATTTTAGTAAGGTCTGAGTTAGGGTCTTTCTTAGACTTCCTTAGTTCCTAGGCCTGTAAGGTAAGGTTTTTAAGGCCTGTAATAGCTAACTAGAATATCTCTTCCTAAAGTTGGTTTTTTATAACCTACACCTTTAGTGGTTTTAAGTTTCCATCTTAAAGTTAGTCTTTTACAACCTACACCTTTATAGTTAACTCTTTTAAAACACCCTTAAAGATTAGGTATATTATATCTTAGGGTTCTTCCTCTTCTTCTTTATCTCTTAAGTTACACTTATCTATCTAGGTGTAATCTTCTTTATTACCTGCCATTTTAACATGGATATCTCTTAAGTTAAACCTAATATGCTTTCCTCCTTCTAAGACAGGTTTTTAATTAATTTACTTTAATAATAGGTATTATTATATTATATATCCTTTCTTATTACAGTTAAAGTATTAAACCTGTAATAGGTCTTTAGGTTACTTTTACTGTTATTACTGTTAGGGTTTATTACAGTTAGGTTAGTTCTAACGGTTTACTATATTAATGTCTATTAACCTGGGGTGGTGACCTGTTATAGTTAACTGGTTCCCCTTTTTTAGTTTGCTTAGTTAGTAAGGGGTCTGTTCCTTCTAATAGTTCTTCTAATAATAGTGATTATAATACCAGTTATTAACCTTAATAACTATCTTGACTAACTTTTAAAGGTAATCTAGGCGGTCTTCCCAGTAAAGATCTTTAGTAACGTGTTCCTTTAGGCCGCTTTAAAACAGCATTATTAAGGCTTCTTAACTGAGTTTAGTCTTTACAGCCTTTAACTTAAAGCGTGTGGAGAACTTAAGGATTAAGGACGTTTACTTTAAGGCTATAAGGCGCTGTTCAGCTTACCTGGGAGCGTCCAGCTCTTTAAACTTAGTTTGGAGTTAGTTAATAAAAACGTTAAAGTTATTAAAAAGAGCCTAAGTCTCGGGAGCCTCCTTATATGCTCTGTCTACGGAGAGGTTATTAATTATCTTTACATAGGGTTTATACTAGTAAGCGGTTACTTTATTTAGTAAGGCTTTAATAAACCTGACCTTTCCTTCTTTTTTAAAGAATTACTTGTTGTAGTAGGTGATATAGCTCTAGAGCTGGGTTATCTAGGACTCCAGCTACGTAAAGTCCCCCTTAAAGCGCGAGGGTGGGGGGAGTTTTACTCGTTTCTTTTACAATCCCTTAAGGTTATTATTTTCCAGCTTAATAATATTAAGTTAAACCTGAAGTTTTTCAATAAGACCGATACGGCTTTTAATATCTCCGGGGAAGGCTTTATTAAGTTCCTTAACCAGTCCCTACTGGTTAAGGTTTAGGTCTTTAAGGTATGTAGTTAACTTATTAATAATAGGGAGCTAAGGTTAAGCTTACACCTCTTTGATCTCCTTACCTTTTCTAAAGGTTAACATGTTAGTAATGGGAGAGAGACGGTGTCTGGGAATTTAATAAATAGCGTTTAGAACTGAGACGCTAGTATCGTATTATAACTTACACCTGACACAGGCCTTAAAAGGACTAGTGTAGGTTAAGACAGAACGTATAGCAGGACGCTAATAGGTAAAGGGTGTTCTGAAGACGGCTTATTAAGCTAACACTTTTAAACGGGGGTTTAATATCACTGTAGGTTATTATCACTATAATGTATAGAGGTGAGTCTGAACAGTAGGATATAAATGAATAATTGAATACTAGTGTGAGGAACTAGAGTCCCTCACGGTGGTTGTGGGCACAACCATGGCTATTTATACTAACTAGCTAGGAAGTACTTTGTACCTTGCTTGGTCCACTGTGCTTGGTGGTGCACCACGCAGTTATGGCCAAGCAGCTAACTGAATGGTGCTTGGTGTTGTCAGTCCCTGTGGGCCACTAAGCACTTTCTTACTGGTTGTAGGGGCTTCGGGTCTTTGCACCCCTGGCCCAGTGCGTCTGGACGGTGTACACCGTCTTCCCGCACTGTTCCTTAGGCGAGGGTTTCGTCGGGCCGCCCCGGCCCAGGTGACGGCCTGCAGGGTCGTCACACTACTGGCCAGTCCCTGCTTATTGTTAGTGGATGAAGTCACTTTGTTAAGAGTTATAGTCGATTAGCGCTAGCTAATTAAGGATAGTTGACTGCTTATTAAGGAGATCTTAATGGTTTTACTGGTAATAAAGTCTCTCTATATCATTATATAAATTAACTTATAAAGTCTAAAGGACTGCTAATCTTTTCTTTAGTTTTGACAACTAGCGCTTATTCTTATCCAATCGTATCCTAATTACTTAAATTAACTGTATAAGTTACTTTCTGTTTTCGTCTAAAGTCCTCTTAATCTCCTAGATTAGTTTTCGGAAATTGTTAACTAAAGTAAACTCTAATAGAAACTTCTCACATTCGATGGTTATATAGATCTCTTTTATCTTCTTCTTGTTAAAAGGCGACTCTAGAGTCGCTAGTGCTTTCCTTAAGCCTTCTTTAGGCTGGAGCTTCGCTTTAATCTTCATTATGGTAACCCATAGCTAGCCTAGCGGCGCACCTGGGGCCTTAAGGGCTTTGATGGTGCCCGACCACGCTTTGCTCTCCTCTAAGTTATCTGCCTTATCTTTAACCTGTTGTAGGATGGTTTCACACGCTCGTAACTCTTCGCGAAGACGCTTTCTCTCTTTTGTCGCGCCGGCGGCCGAGTTGATGTATTTGACGACTTCAGATAGCTGGAGGACGGCGATAACGCTTACGGTTGTGCTAAGAGGGTCCATTTCTACGACGAAATACCGTGTAACAATCGGAAACTTTCGAGCCTGTGGAACAGAGATGTTAGGACCGACGAGCACCTTTGATGGGCACAGACTTGGCTGAAATCCTCGTCGGCGCAGATGTCGAGCCGCTGTCGCTTGTGTCGACGCTCTTTATCAACACAGGTAGAGAAGAGTCGGGCCCTAAAGCCCATCCCAATCTATGCGTTGGCATGTCAACATCTCCTGTGAGAGGAATGGAAGAGGAAGAAGAATGCTCTCATGGCAAAGATGGACTGCCTTGGGCTGCCTACGACAACCTCGAGAGCATTTTAGGATGGGGTGAGGGATTTCCTTTTCAGCCCGACGTTCGGTTGCATCGGAATTATCCTCGTTCCGATTTGCTGTTTTTGGCACGTCTAATAGTACCCTGTCTATTCCTTCATAGCGCATGTCTGCCTCGCCTCCCTTCAGAACAGAACTGTTCCTCTAGGCTTCCTTTGGCGGGCCGCTTGCCGGACTGGTCCCTCCTGTTGTTATGGTAGTGGGGGTGCACAGACCACTTAATATGGCTCGTGCACCTCACTAGGCTATAAGTGGGCTAGTGCCCACGCTAAGCTATAATTGGACCAGTCTGTCTGATGCCCCCACTCCAAGTTGTCTGACCAAGTGCCATTCTTTTCCCGCGTATGGGCGGAAGGGCGACAGCAATCATTTGACGTGATCTACCTGGAGAATTAGTAGTGTAGCGGACAGTACCAGAGCTGCGCTGCGGAATCTGCGGCATGTTGCCGAATTCCGGACCAGCCACTCATTCCTGGTCTCGATATACACTCTAATTGGATGCTCGCACACGGAGAGTTCACCCTGCATTTGATCGTGCTTGGTTTCTACTTGCCTTTCCGAGGATTCAAGGCCGCGTGGCGGAGCGCTGGCGGCGTGGCGGAGCACTGGCGGCGCACCGCATTCTGGCCAACCACAGAACCTGTCAGAAAGGAGGTGTCTGCCCTTCTTGGCGTGGGTAAATTGACTGACCTCGTAGGCACTCAGGTTGGGTTCGTCCTAGGCTCAGGCGCACCACGCATATAAGGCTTCTTCCAGTGTCCTCTCAGCTAGATCAACCCCAATCTCCCTCCATAGCCCTGCTCCCGGATGCTTACAATTCGTCTGAGCTAGTTCAGCATACCAATCAGCTAAAATCTCATTTCAAGCGCAGTAGGACTTCCTGCCTCGGCTTCCTACCGCGTCACCATGGCAAATGACAAGGATTACAGTCATATGATAAATGCCCCTCGGGGGGTGAGTGATGAGGACAAACCGTTGAGCTATCTAATCAGCCAGTTCTTCAGTGCCTCTCTCACAGCCCAGCACGGATGTCCAGTTCACGAACATTGTGACAGTAGCTGCCCAAGGCTGGGCCAGGACAACAGCAGCGACTCCGCATTAGCAACTTCAATCCCGGGATTCGGAAGGAAGGAGCCCTTGGTGCTCAATCCGGACACACCAGGTTTTACATACACGCCTCTTAAAGACGCACATAAAATGATCCGCCTCCTGAAGATCAAGCCCGCTATCTTTCGTGCCGATCTAGTGGACTGCGAGCTTACCCACCATAGCTGCAACAATCTCCCAAAGTACGGTGCACTTTCATACTGCTGGGGCACGGGCCTGGACCGCTGTAAAGTCCTGTGCAACGGCAAGGTCTTCCTAGCACGGCAGAACTTGGAGGACGCCCTAAAGCGATTGCGCGCTGGCTTTGGGCCGGGACAGAGAGAGGAGTATATATGGGCAGACGCCATCTGCATCAACCAAAAGGACCTCGCGGAGAGGAGTGAGCAGATACCGCTCATGAAGCACATCTACTCCCAAGCTCAGACCGTCTATGTCGATCTGGGAGACTCGGAAGGAGATCTAGGCCCCTCTGCCTATCTCTCGGATGGACTCAACACCCTTCGTTTCTGTCGAACTGCAGCGGCAGTTCTTGGCGCTCAGGCGCGTAGGCGCCTTACCGCTCCAGGCTTGCCTGGAGCGCAGGGGCCTTAGATCATGTGCTCTCCCCACACACAGGGAGCTTCCATTTGTATATAAATGGGAGTGCTTCGCACTCCCCTTTTCTACCAAATCAAGTCACTTTATAACTGCACTTCCGCTGCTCCTAAGCCCCTCGTTCCTCAGCCAAAACGTTCCACAGTTATAAGCCCAGCTCTGTCCGACTGAGTAAAGTGTAGAACTAATTAATTAAGACGCTTACGAGCAGCGCCCTCCGCAAAACCCTTTTGCCAATCCTCCGAATTGCCTATCATAGCAGAAGAAAGCGCCCTTTACTAAAGCATTCCAGCTGACAGTTAGAAGCTTAAGAGCGCGTAAGAGTAGCCCTCCTGGTTTAAGACTCTCGAATACTATACGATAAACCGAAAGATCTGGTATCTTATTAATCTTACTGCTCCTAACGCAGCTAATCTATACATTAAGCTAATCGTTCTAACAATCCACGAACTTATCAGTAAACGCCAAGAGAAGGCAACCAAATTATACATCTTCGCCCACAAATACTGGGAATTAACGGCCCTATCTCTAAAGACAGCTAAAGATAAGTTAGAGCTTATTACGATTATATAATAAGATATTAAGGAGGAATATAAGCGCCTGGTAAACAAAGCTACTACTCTTATTACAGTTACTACCAAAACCACTAACTTATACCGATATATCCAGAACTAAGTCGATTATACAGTTAATAAGAGCCTTAGGGAACTAACTATATAGAAGATAATCCAGAACAGCAGATATATAGTTCAAACGTTCATACGTTTCTTCCAGTAACGACTTAAGCTTAGTAAGATAAACCTTACCTCCTAAATCTGCTAAGAATATCGCGTAATAATGGAACAGGCTAAGAATACTAACGTGTCAAAAGAGCAGTAGATCAAAGATTAGGAAACAGCTTATCGTAAGGTAGAAGCGCTCGAAATTACAAAGATCTAAAGGCTCCTAGCTATTAAGGACTAGCTAAGAACCATCGCAGTACACATAACACCCTAGTGGGCGAATCAGAAGCTCTCCGAACTAGTAAAGCAGGAAACTATAGAACGCTTAACACTTAAAATTACAGACTACGCTCGCATCTTCTCTACGCAGATCCACGAAACAAAATACGCTATTAATAATGGCAAGTAAAGCAGAGTCTTCTTTACTGGCAACTGTTCCAAAGTACCTAACAGGACTAGTTAAAGCTCCAAGAAGGACTATCCCTATAAAAGAAAACACCTGTAGGAGCCCACGAACTACTAAATCTTACACTTAGTAATCACTAAATCACTTTTAAACACTCTTACTTATACTAAGCGCACTAAGATACCGGGATCTAAGATAAAGGAGAAGATTAAAACGTAATTTATAAACTCTAAGTAATCGAAAGTTCGCTAATCCTGTCAGGAGAAGTGGAGAGCCGCTTTAGCCACTTAAAGCTAAAACCGCTTAAGCGCTTTAAAGTTCCTAAGATCTATTAACGTTATAGTAATTAACGCTTATATAATAGAAGCAATTATTAAGGTAGTAAAGCAGTTCTCTACTACAGGTTTTACTAAGCACCCACTCTCCGACAGCACCCTAGTCGATAATTACAAAGTAATGCACCTTATTAATCGCAAATCGCTCTTAGTTAAAGGGAGCTTCCAGTATACTAAAGCTAGAGATTATATCTAAGCGGGGACTAATTTGTTCCTAATCTCTAGATATAGTAAGCAAATAATCTTAAAGGTGCTTATAAGCTCTAAAGGAACTGATAGCGAAGATTTAATACTTAATAACGTAGCTATTATAGAGGGTTTCCACGTTAATATTATTTTAGAAATTTTAATTACTAAAGCTGGAGTTTAGTATTATAGGTTTAACTGCATACTTCGCTACAGCAATATAGAACAGAACGTAGTGCTGAAGAAGCTAAAGCGACAGTACAATCTAATATTCTTACAATACACTTTTATTTTCGCTTATCTAAACTTCCTAATACCTCTTACTGTAAGTGCCGTAAGTACTATGTTAGTAACTATAATAAAACGAGGAGCAAGGTACTTACAGCAATAGCTACGCCCTTAAGAGGACATAAAGCACCTCTAACATACCCAGGCAGGGCACTTAGGGCTAGAAGCTCTTAAAAAACTCGTTAAATAAGCACGTAACGTTATAATCACAGGTATAAAGATTATTAACTATAAACACTACATACTTACACACTCGTAATAAATCGTTTTAAAACGCTGTTCTGAAGGTTTCTCCTATCGCTTATTCTTACAAATCAGCTAGGACCTTTTCTACTTTAAAAAAGCTTAAGATAAATCAATTTACTTACTTATAGTTAAGGATAAGTACAGTAAGAAGCTCTTCTGTTATCCACTAGAGGATAAGAAAGGGCTAGAAATATTTAGAACTATTAAAAGCTTCGTAAACTAAGTAAAACAGCAGTTTAGGCTTACCGTGTGTATTATACGTTAAGATTAAAAGACTTTAACAATCGTAATTAGGGGATACACGCTATATCAGCTTTAGGCGATCGAAGAAAGGATCGAAATTAAAACTACTCTATTACATACACACGAACTGAACAGTAAGAGCAAGCGTATAGGCTAGGAGCTAATTGTGAAATCTATTAAAATAAAGGAGGGAGTAAACCTTTCTAAATCGATCTAGCCTAAATACGTATAAGCAGCTACCTACTTACACAGGATAAGCCCTAACTAATAAAACAACTAGACGTCACTTAACAAGAAGCTTTATAAATGGTTTAAATAATACTTCCAGTAGTACATACCGCTAAGTAAGCTTAGCAGAAGCCTAGCTAACAATCACTACTTAGATTAAAGCAGGATCTACACCTACAGGTGCTAAGCTTACGTTCTTAACAAAAGGTAAAAGGTAGAGTAAGATAAGCTTAGTTTTAAGACTAAACCTTAAAAGCACATTAAGTACTTAATTAAATACGTAACCTCTAACATCTACTACATTTAGTACCTGTAACTAAAAACAGTACTTACGATACGTAACGTAATGTTTAATAAGAAGCTCTTCTATAAGAAGGAGAGTAAGGAAGTAAAGGCACTGCCAGTACAGGTTACTTAACAGCTACTTAGTTTTATTAAAATCAAGCTGCAGATATAGGACGCTTTATCTGTACCTAAGCTTCTCACTAATGTTCTAAACCTAAACGTTACGCTTACACTTACTAATAACAAAGCTCTAACCTTTAAATCTGATAATAAAAATACTCTTAAAGGTCAGAACTTAGGGGTAAACACGCCTAAAGACAGAGCAGTAATCTTTCAGATTAAGGATAAGCTTACAAAGCTTAAGGAAAGCTCTGCAAGCACTAAACCAAGACTTCTAACCCCAGAGTTAACGCTAAAGGCTAAAGCTTAGCCTTAAACTTAAGGCTTATACTCTCGCCTAGCTAACGAGCGTGTTAAATTACCTTCTACAGATTATAATAAGCTTAAAGAGACTAAAGAGCTCTCTAAGTAAGGGTTTAAATAATAAGAAACTCTAGAACAGTCAGATAAAGCTTTTACTGATAGTGTAAAGCTACACACAAATCTTAAGGAAAACAGCTACTTACAGGAGGACAGTTACGATAAAATATCTATAACCTCTAAGTATAAAGCTTTAAAGGAACATAAAGATACCTTATTAAAAGATTCAGCTAAAGATACTATTATAGTAACGGAGCTAAAAACACAGAACACACACTTACGAATTAATTACCCTCCTACTTCAAAATAAAGCAAGAGACTTTAAAGGCAGCTAACTCCCCTTAGATCGCCTAAGTCAGCAATTTATACGTTTACTATTCAAATCTATAATAGAGTAAAGATTAACCACTTAGTTTTCAATAAGAGCTTTATAGGCTTCTTCGTAACATTTTTACCTAATTAGCAAACGGTAGTTAAAGAAAGGAGCAAAGCTTACAAGACGCTATATACCGTATTCTAAATAACAGTACTCTAAGTAAAAGTAAAGCTTAACGCAGCTTTAAGCTTACCTTACCTCTATAAAGATAACCTCTCTAAACTGCAGCTCCTAAAGCACTAAAAGGATCTCGAAAACCACACGCTTAACCCTAAGTTCAAAGAGGCGTACTAAGCTAAGATACAGTACCTCTTCCGTAAAGAAACGTAACGTAAGATAAAGCACGCTGCAGCGCTCTCACAGCCGCTCCTACTTAAATAGGTATTTACTTATAAGTTCCGCAAAGATAACACGCTTAAGAAATGTAAAGCTAAAATCTGCGTAAAAGGTAACTTTTAAGAGATTAACACGCTTTAGAATATTTACACAGCGACTTTAACTACTCGCTTATTTAAGACAATAATAACGTTCGCTACTCAGCAAAACCTAGAAATCTAGCAGTTCGATGTAATCTAAACTTTCTTATACACCACGTAAGACAACGACTCCCCAGTAATATATAAGCTCCTAAATAGCTTTAAGGAAGAAAGCTTCTATTATAAGTTTAAATAAGCATTATATAACTTACAAGACTTACTATTACTGTAATATAAGGAGTTCACATTAACATTAAAAGAGCTTAACCTTACCTTATCGAATAAGAAGCTATACCTTACGTTTAATAAAAGTAAAACCGTATTTATACTTTTCTACGTAAACGACTACCTTATAATATTTATAAAAGAACACTGTAAAACTACAGAAATAATTATACAGGAGCTTTACACACAATACAAAGTCTACGAAAAGGAAAAGATCTCTAACTTTATTAATATCTAAGTAATTAAGGACTAAGGTAAACGAAAGCTTTAACTAGCTTATAACTAATACATTAAGAAGATCGCTAAACAGTATAACCTTTTAGTAAATATATTCCTAAGCATCTCTCTCCTTAACGTAAAACTCCTTAAAAACACAGGAAACACATTAAAAGCAGAAGTCAAGGAGTATTAAAAGCTTATAAGATCTATCCTATACACAGTAATTATAATTTAACTAAATATAGCCTTTTCAACCTCTATCCTCTTACAGTTTCTCGTCAACCTAAGCCTAAAGCACTTAACTGCAGTAAAGTAGTTAATTAAATACCTGTACAGCTTACAGTACGTAGGGATCAAGTATAAAGGAGCAGGGTAAAAGGTTCTTATAATCGCTAATAACGCTTCTTTCGCAGATAACATAAAGATACACCGCTTATTATAAGGATACATTATAATGCTCTTTAGTAACGTAATTAACTAGAGAGCTACTCGCTAATATACAGTTATAACGTCCTTAACCAAAGCTAAGCTACTCGCACTTACATACGCAGTTAAGGAAATAATAGCATTTAAGAAGCTTATAGCAGATATTGCCTGTAAGCTTAGCTTAGTATAAAAGATCTTCTACGATAACCAGTAAACAATACAGCTAGTAATTAGAGAAAATAAGAAAGTAAACACTAAGCTCCAGCACGTCAATATCCACAACATATAAGCTCGCTAAGAGCACGCAAAAGGCTTATTTAAAGTTACGTATCTACCCACGTAACAGATACTAACCGATAAACTTATTAAACTACTCTCTTAGCAGCGCTTTAAGTATTTCGTAACGCTTATAAAGTTAGAGGACACTAGTTATATTAATCACAAGAGTAAAAGAACTATTATAAAGGAGCCGAAAGATTAAGGGAGTACCACTTCTACAGTCTCTACGCGCGATAATACATCCGCACTTAAAGGCATAATAAATAATAAAACAAAAACGACAGGCAGCTAGACAGTACGTTTAAACGCGGCTTACTAGATCGATAAGCTTACCGATCAGGGCCATAACCCACTCCTTAAGAGAGCCGGAGCTCCCTGCACTACTAATAACAGCACCCCTAACTAACTCCTCTCTGCTCTACAGAGCTAAAGGCTCCGCAAGGAGCGCGCACAGCACTACTCTCTGTTTCTTAAGCTCCTAACGTAAGCGGTTAAAATAAAACAGCTTATAAAATACACTGTACTTACAGAAGCTAGCGTACCAGCCGCTACAGCAGTAAGGAACTTCCCAGCGAAGGGCTTCATTAAGAAAAGACTGAATGGCAAGTTAGCAGAGCATATAAATAAGTCTATAGAGAACGTACACCTCTACACAAGAGTGTCCGCTTACACAGTAAGTATAGCAAGCTAAAGCACCTACATAATCGAAACAGTAGCCATCGCTATTACCAGCGATAACGCTCTTAAGGCACTTAAGGCAAGCCTTACCACACTCATTAGTAGGGGTGGGGCGTAGGGACTTGGGGGCGTGGCAAGTGGGTAATTAAGCCGATTTACTAATCTCAGAGTCAGCAAGTTAAGCATTTGTTAAGAAGAAAAGAGCAGCTTACATAAGGGTTTGCGGACTAACCGCACTACAAGCAGAGCGATAAAGAGTCACGGGAGGCTCCTCCTCCTCCTTATCCTTATCCTCATCCTCCTCCTAGTAAGAGGGCAAGCAAGCAGGCAAGATCGAGCCGAACGGCTTAAGCAATGGGGTCAGGGTGTAGGCACAGGGCATAAGCTTCTTAGCACTTGAATTAAAGTCAGCCGTTACTCTTAAACAATAAGAATAAGTGAAACTTACACTGTAAGCACTCTCTGCTTATTAAAAAGCTTTTAACTGCAGTTAGTCAGAACTAAAGTAGAAGAAAAAGCAGTGGAAACACTTACAGACGAGACTAATTACACTTTTAACAAGATCTGGAAGGCGTAAAAGCAGGTTAGTAAGTAGAAACGACAGTTTTTTCAAGCAGAAGGAGCAGGACTTACGTTTTCTTAAGGTGCAAGCCCGCGGTCTTTACGTTAGCTATGGTGGCCGGGAGCGGGGGACAAGAATGGTAGTGTTCTCAATTTTTTTTATGTTCGCCTGAAGAAAGTAAACAAACGGGGAAAGATCGCGAGCTCTTAGCATGGAGTTGAGAAGCTTAGACCACTGTATAAGCTTACTGTTTTCGGTTTAGCGCGCGCTGAAAACGCAACTACACACTAACTCGAGCAGTATAATTTGGGAAGTTACAGGCTTAACTAGCCTCCGGACCTTATTATTTTCTATCTACAGCGAACTTCTTTTCGAACGTTCAGGCGCTCAGAACTGCGTTCTGAGCACCTGGGGGGTGTGTCGAACTGCAGCGGCAGTTCTTGGCGCTCAGGCGCGCAGGCGCCTTACCGCTCCAGGCTTGCCTGGAGCGCAGGGGCCTTAGATCATGTGCTCTCCCCACACACAGGGAGCTTCCATTTGTATATAAATGGGAGTGCTTCGCACTCCCCTTTTCTACCAAATCA
>Ga0247770_1001825_pt1 | contig 14534 bp, 22 predicted proteins | sample UWRJL136409B6_FD_179943 | JGI IMG/M metagenome (GOLD analysis project Ga0247770, IMG submission 179943) | Plant litter microbial communities from Arlington Agricultural Research Station in Wisconsin, United States - UWRJ-L136-409B-6 | ecosystem: Environmental > Terrestrial > Plant litter >... | reverse complement strand
ACTCTCCCCCTCAAACTCCCCCCCTCAAACTCCCCACTCCCAACCCAACCTCAAACTTCACCCCCACAAAAACCTCCCTCACCCTCGGCAACACCACACAATAGCACAACATATTGGGATCCTCTTTACACGGGAGGAGCGCCGTGTGTGCTGAGGCTGAGAGGTGGAATTGCAAGGGGTGAAGGGCGGGACTGCCCGTGGGGGGGGCGGAGATCCAGAAGTGCAGGTTGTGAAGGGTTGGGTGGGTGTGGGAATGGAGGGTGATGGTGTGGGGGAGAAGGATTCAGGGGGAGAGGAGGAAGGATGAGGAGGGGGGGATGGGGGAGAGGGGGGGAAGGATGTACCATCTTAAGGTGAGGGTGGTAAGTGAGCGGGGAGTGGGGTTAGGGTTGAGGTTTGGGTGGTGGTTGAGGTTGTTGTTGTTGGGGGTGTTGATATTGGTGGTGTTGTTGCCGCGGAGGGTGTGAGAGGGTGAAACCGCGGGAACGGGTCGACGATTAGGGACGATGGCGCGTCGGGTCTCAACGACGGTTCCGGTGCTGGAAGTGATGGATGCGCTGCACAATCTGGTGGAGCTGATGCTGCTGAGGGCGGAACTCTCCGGACTTTGATGAGGGCGGTAGTCTGGAGACGCGCCGCGGCGGCAGTCGGCAGGGGGGCTGGGGTTGGTTGCGCCGCGCCGGTCGGCCGGCGGATTATTGGAGTTGCTGTTGCTCATGATTCTGGGCTGAATTTGTGGAATGAGATGGCGTATATGCACTTGACTCTGTTTTCTTTCCTGAAGAAGCACCAAGATTGAAGTTGGTTGTGATGTTTGGAAACGGGCCGCCGCGACGTGCTCGTTTCGAAAGTATTTTTATGTTCTCCATTGCCACATTTATCAATGGCCTTCATTTTATGGGATTAATCATCCGATGACATTCCTCGGGGGCACTCATGGAATAATGGATCAACTTTGCTTATCGTTGACTCAGGGGTCACACTCATCTGTGAAATTTGGTTGCTGCAACGGAATTGTTTCCATCTGTTCCATTGCCGCACATGTTGGAATGAGCAAATCTTAGACAGGCACCGGTCCGGCCTAGGTAGTTGCCATAAACTCATCAATGAGATAGTAAAGACAATCATCGCAAATGTCCTTTCCGCAGATGGAGATCAGATCGAGTGTGACCTCTCTTCCGTCGGCTTTCTCTAAGCTTGTTGCGTCATTGGTGACGTAGAATTCGGTGACAAGGGACGGCAGGTATTAGTCAGTTTCCACCTCGCCTACGCAGTAAATACAAACTAGGAGCCGGTATGGGAGTCGGTGGCCGGGACAGTTGTATTCATAACAGGCAAACTCGCGATGATTGCCCTTGACATGTACCAGAGTGAGCTGAACGCATGTACGTGACTGATTTCTTGTCCATTTACTTTCCTTGCGACCTCGTCTTTTTATCTAATGGAGTCGCACGCGTTTACATCACTTGCCTCTTCACTTGTGCCCCTACAAGGACTTCCATTGTTACTAGCTACTCTAGACCGAATAATATACAAAGCGCAATGCTATTCCTCCACTTTTCCTCAGCCAGTGATTTGCAACCGGAGTCAATACAGACAGGTACTGCCTATGTTTGAGACACATCTCGTGATTGACCGCCCACTGCCACTACCTTAAGATGCGCCTTGCTGCACTATTGGCATTGTCATAGTGTCAAGCCGGAATCTGTGAAGCAGTTGTTCGATTCTTGCCTCCTCTACATATTGAAGTTCACAATCAGTACCTATCATCTATCGATCTGTTCTAACATACCTTCATTAGTAGGTGTGAGGTGGGGGAAAACACCCTCTTCAGCTACGAAAGCAGAAATGGAGTCGTTGCTAGCAGCCCGGAGATCATAAACCGTATCGTTTCCCACGAACTTGATCTTCCCCTGATAGACCAGGTAGGCCCCCATAACTGGCGCAGTGAACGAGAGGCCTCTGATGACGATGTATTTATTTCCTGTGGTATCGCCAATCACCTCCCTTGCCGAAGGTACTTCAATTGCGTAGTCTGACAACGGCACGTTGACTCCGCCTGCCGTGACAAGATATGGTCTGGAATTCAGTATCCCAAAAGGTTGCATAAGAACTCCCGGCATGGCCTGGGGAAAAGTGATCTGGATTACCACGGTCCTGACAACTTGGCCCACATAGCAAATGGGCTGAGGCTGGATCACAAAGCTAGCCTGAGCACCATACGGTACCGGAGAAGCATCATATGACCCTGGAGTGTTCATTGTATGGCTGGGCACCGCTTAATACCTATCCCAAACTAGTCTGTGGGCTTGAGATGGCGTGGGAATAGATGTACCTACGGAGGAAATGTCTGTCAAGTTAATAGCTAGAATCGTTAGGAGCTGCAGACGCCGCTTGGAGGGGATACAGATGTGAAAAAGCAGAGAAGTGCTAGGTCTCGTATTTATAGACAGGTAAGTCTAGCCTATTCTGTTTGGTGTGTATGAATCACAACCGGTTGATGTTTTGGAGACAACAAACACTGCCCGTTGACGTGCAATCCGCCCCCCTTTTCATTCCCTCCCTTCTCCCTTAGCTTCCGAGCCCCCACAGTTGAACCCATCAAAGCTCCTTCATATTATAACAACATCCGACATCCTCGACACCATAGAAAGTACACTCCCGCCCGACGTAGGCGCCGCCCCAGCCCGCGCACATCTTTTCAGTGGCGCACCGGCCTGAGGGGACGCCGCGGCCACAGGGCGCAGGGTAGGGGTCCCATGGGGCGGCGAGGGCGGGTGTGACGAGGGCGAAGAGGCCGAGGGTGAGCGTGGTGAGGGACTTCATTTTGTTGGTGGGAGGTGAGGTGAGGTTGAGTTGAAGTTGAGTTGGGATGCTGTTCGACTGGTGAGGATGGCTGTTTGTGATTTGTAACGATGCTGAGCGTGGATAAAAGAAATGGAAGTAAAGACAAGCGTCTCTCACATCTATGTATATATATATACCCGTGCGCTGGAATCCAGTTCGTCCATCTTTGCTGCCCTCGGCGCAAAACTTCCAGATACCGGTTCGCAGCATTAAAGCATGGCACGTCCCGGGAATTTTTAATATCCGATGATTAATGACCTCACTGCGTTGTATCTAATTGCGGAGATGCATGCTTTTGTCCCGGGAGTGTCGGTGGAGGATGGCTTTCCGTGGGTCGCTTGCCGGGTATATCGAGTTGGCCCCCTCCCTAGCTCTCCGCCGCAGTGGTCTCGGGCTGGGATTTGAGGGACAAGCTTTGGTCTGTGCCTGTCGGTCGTGCTTGTTCCCTACTTTAATAACTACGATGACGGCTGGCTGCATGCAGGGAGCGATTTGATAGATGGCTTGTAATTTGGACTGCGGTGTTCTTGTTGCTGAAAACCGGGTATTGTGCGATGATCATATTGTGAAGCGGGCCTTACGATCGGCTGTTCGCAGTGGAACGGCTCGAAATCACAACTAAAGCTTTCGCCGTCCGTCTGCTGGGTCAACGTTTGATGATGCAAATGGCTTCCCACCACGCGTATCTTGTACACGTATTGATTGCGAGCTCTGCAGACGACTCGCTGAGCAGGAGGGAGTGCTCCCACCACCAAGCTACCCCCCGACGACAGGAGGTGGCAAGACCAATTTGAATTGCTGACATTCTTTGTTGTTACTGTTACATAAAACCGAGAAGATATTTCCTGTCTCCACTGCAGTCAAGATCGAAACACACCACCCCGACACTGTCAGGGCCCCATCGTACAAGGAAAACACTCCAGTTGCACACTCACCCAACCAACCCCAGCGCGCTTCCTCTTTAACCAGCCCACCCGCCCTCCTTTGGCTCCAGCTTCACAGCCTACAGACCGGATACCTTGGCATACCGTATCCCGCAAGAGTTGCACAGCGTCCTCATGCCGGCCCAGCCCCGTCGCCACTGGGTGCTCTCCACGGTTCTGCAGTTGTAGCACTTGCCTTCTGGGTTCCGCGCCGGGAGCGATTTCTGCCACAATGTCAGTCGGGCTGTCTCTCTCCAGCTACCCACCTCACCTCCGTCGTAGGTAGCCATATAGCCAAATCGCATGCAGTATGATCCATAGAAAAAAAGATAAAACGAACCTTGACTCTCCCCGCCTGCACCGCCCCATCCTCCTTCTTCTTCTTCTTCGACGCCGACGCCGACCGCGACACAGCCACCTCGAACTTGACCCGCTCAGCAAGCGCACCCCCGCCCCCACCCTCAGCATCCACCCCCAAACGGGACACCCTCACCATCTGCGTCGCAGCGTCCTCCTTATCCGCCTGATTAACGAGGTCCTCTATGTCCTTCAGCTTCTTGCGCACAGAAAACCAGCTCGCAACCATCTTCTGTATCGTTCCCCGCGACGGCAAGCACGCGATCGTCCTGCCGTACGGGCCGGGCTCGCGACGCCATTGGACGCTCAGGCGCTCGCCGAAGTCGTAGAGGCCAGAGGAGCCGCAGGAAATCTGTGCTCCGTCGTGAGTTGGTTGCTGTGGGTGGCGGGGCTTGTGTAGGGGTGCGGAATGGGGAATGGGGATGTTGCTTACGTCTTTTAGAAGGTCGGGATAGCGGTCAATGACGAAGGTTTCGTCGTCGTTGAGGCGGAGGTGGTCGGCGATGAAGATTGGAGTGATTCGCATCTGCGGCGGGACATCTGAGGCGGCCGGGTTGGGGGCTGGCCCGGGCGGCGCTATCACGGGTGAGGTGTTTCCGGTGTTCGGGTCCGGGTTTACGAATGAAGCGATGGCTACTCGCGCACCGCCATAGCTTGTTGGAAAGCGGTTCTTCGACGCCGATGGGCTCGCCGCCGCTGGGTTGGGAAACGTAGGTTGCTTCTGCGGGTACAAGCTGTCGTCCTCGGAGTCCGTGATACTCTCGGTGAGCTCATGGAAGGAGGGAAGCCGGGGACGCTGAGGGAGTGCGAACACGGTGCCGTACAGCACGGGAGACCCGCTCGAGTGAGATAGAGTGTAGGTGCCGCACATGGTGAATGCGAGGGGGTGAAGAGCGTGAGGATACGACCGAAGCGTGAGATGGTGAGGAGCTGCAGTCTTGCATCAGTCAACCAAGATCCAGGGCATAGTGGTGTAGTTTTATAGACGGGGCCGAGTCGCAGGTCTGCGTCCCGGGGACTCGTGTCGAGCAGCCGGCGGACCGATGTGTGGGAGACTGATCGTGAAAGCGACTAGGGGGGGACCTAGGCCGTACAGCAAAGCTCGCCGCTACAGGCAAGTGTGCAAGCCTGCAAGCCTCTCGTTCAAAGAACCAGCACCCACACTCCGGGACCGATGCAGCACTGTGCATCTTGGTCTCCTGCGCGCGCAAGAAGCTGGGCGGCGGCTCGGGTGCATGAGCTGAGAACGGGTGAGCCGCCGGGCATACTGTGGTTGCGTGCAAAAGTAAAATACCCCCTGTTAGGTATCTCGGGCTTGCCCCACAAGAGGTTTTTCCAGCCTTACGGGCGCTCTTCTGTCCTGTGCGGCCCTGGCGAAATTCCCTGTCTCTACCTGGCCTGAACTGTTTTACTTACCCATAATACCAAAGTACGGACTCGTGCGGTCGGCGATCAAGTCTACCAGCGGCGACATCCGGGTAACGTACCCGCTGACGGTCCGGTCGGAACGGTGGGGGCGCTTGTATGTGTACCCAAACCGATCAAGCAACACGAACCCCTGGTTGGTGCCTAGGCTGACAGGGGATGCCGCCTCCGTTTCGATCACCAAACCCACGCCGTCTTCTGCCCCCCCTGTTCAATTCCTTGTTTCTTCTTCCTCAGCTAGTCGTCTCAGGCAGCCTCACTGTCCATCACCGCTGCCAGGCAAGCCCCGCCCCTTGCGACCTGGTTCTGGGGACTGCAAGCGCCCTCCTGATATAAGTCCCTGGTCTCAGCAATTGCCTGCCGGATGCATTTCCGGGACGTGCCACCAGATGCTTGCGCGCGGGAATCTGATCTGGATCCTGACATCGGGGTGTCCCGTGATATTCCAAAAGCTAATTAACCAAAAGGCAGAAGCAGCCCTGAGAAGGATGCCAAAACACCATCCGAGAAGGGGATATGTTGCGCCGTTCCGGAACCAGTGACCATGCAAACTAGCACCGGGCAAACCTAGAAGCTGCCGCCAGACGCCATACCATAGTATTGATGCTTAAACCCCCACAAAAATTAGATCCCCATAACGCCGTATCATCTCTTCACATCGCTCGGGCTTTATGCCTTTCGCCTCACACGCTTGATCATGTTCTCCCAAGGGCACGGCTCGCGTTTCCGCCACGCTAACCACTTGCAATGTCCGCAGTCATCATCTTGCCTGTACGACATTCGTATTAGCTCCGTTGACACATTGCCCAGGTAGCCGATAATGTGATGCTATCGTGAGATGGTTAGAGCTTACATATATACGAAGTGTGTGACGTTCGGTTCGCATCTCTTTGATGTCAGGCCATAGGTTGGACACCATTTGGATGCGATCCATCGAAAGTGGCCGCATGCATATTCTCTCTGCAGCGAGAGCAATGTCAGATATGAAAATGGGCCACAAGCATGGCGTGAGAAGGGGGCGAGCTGACCTGTGTGAAATCGCACATAATGGTTCTTGCCAGGTGCTGCCGGTGGAGGGGCTGTCGTTGGTGCTGCTGGGTGGTGATTGGTGACAGGTGTCGGACACTCGAGCCTTGTAAAAAATCGTGAGAGTGATTGACAAGATGATCATCGAGGGCGAGCGGGCCGTTGTATAAAGACCTCTGGGACTGGCTGACGGCACACTTGTCACACAACGGCTGCCACCATGGCTACTTCACCCGCGCTCCAGCTGTCGTTCGGGTGCCATGCAAGGAAGCAAATGCGTTTTGCGGTGCACAGAGATCGGGTCCCACGACTGTGCGTCAGGGTTGAACCAAAACGGTGGGTTGTTTTGGGCAAGAACGCCCGAAAAACGGCCTTGTGGAGTGGACGGTGTCGACAGATTGATCCAGCGACAAGCAAGTTGAGCGCCACCAATACCAGGAGCCCATGTCACACCCCGGCACATTTGAGAGAACACCCCGTTGCGCTCGATCCAGATCCCACACCACACATCGGCCTGTCTCGCAGTTGCCATCTCCTTATGCAAGTTCTGCCAAATCGGTGGACTTGCAGCAGATGGCTCGTCAGATATCAGATTCAGCGCCTGGCGGCGGTGGCAGGCAGGCAGGGTCGCAGAAGAGCGGGATTTGCCATACTCTTCCCCAAGTCTCCAGGATACATGCTCCATGGGTCAGGCCGCTCCAATGAGAAAGGCAATGAGAAAGTGCATTGGGCATGCTGTCTCGCACCGAATAGTGCCACCGAGCAAAAATTGCATTCTGTCGCGTTTGGCTGACCAATCACACGGCGCACACCGTGAGGAGAGGGGAAGACGGAAGGAGAAAGAAGCAACGAAAGGAAACACTGATTGCGCAAGCTAGACTCGCGGCGGGGAAATTGAGACATCTCAGATGTCACAGCGGCCGAATGACGAAACAGAGAAGCCAGCGCTTCAACGCCACGCGGTGAAAGAAATGCCTTGGCATATTTTGGGTGCAATCCCGCCAAAAAATGCTAAGCGATTACTTTCACCGCGTGAACGCCCAGGAAATCGCTCCTTCGATCTGCTGCAGCGTCCCCAGTGCTCAGCATCGACGCTAATTGTGCCCTGCTCGCACCTGCTTACAGCTGGCATGGTGACGATCACAACGGCAAGGCCAGGGGCAATATGACAACGCTAGCTATTGGTGGATAAGATTGGAACCTCCACAAATTGAAACCGGCGAGGAAGAAGTTCGGACTATTACGATCATATCGTGCAGTTGGACTATCAAATAGATGAAGAAGGAGGAGGGAGGAAGGGGAGGGTCTAGTTTGAATCTATGGAAGACCCTACAATGGCGAGAATTCGACCTTCCAACTCCAAGCTGATAGAGGATAAGAGCATTCTCAACAGCGAAGAACCTAATCTGTTGCCTACCCAACGCAACCTTATCCATGTCACCGTTTTGCTCGCCAATGTGGACCAACCGGATCGGAATCCGCTGTGGTGAGTTTTGACAAGCGCCGACTTGAGCGTCTCAACTACAGCATTCCACGGTAATTTTCGCAACTACTTTGTGGCTGACTTGACAGGGGCGTATTTACGACTTTCCTGACGCCTCTCCCTCAGGATCAAAACAGTCATTGCATGGTTCTTTCACAGTTAAATCGGAAGTCCCAGTCATAAAACACCAGGACCCTTGGATGTTCTTCCAGGATTGGTAGCATGTACCTCAGTTGCGAAAATCACCGTGAAATGCTGTACCTACCTACCGTTACAGCGATAGGTAATTGACACTATCAAAGGCAAGAGGCACATCGAGGTGTCGGAGGTTCCAGTGACATCGCCAGCCTCCATCGCCCAAGTCGGGATAATCAAATCCTGGGCCCATTGTTGATGTCCAGCGGCTACCTGATGAACCTACCCCCGAGGCTCGATGCAGATCGGATGCTCAGCATCCCGGCCTGGCAGTGGCACATTGTGCCCAAATTATTGCTCACGACAACCCTGGGTTTCAGAATTTGGTGTTGATGGCCTCTTGCGTGTCGCTTGGAATAAACCCCGCTGATCTTTCCGAAACTAGAACCGCGCCGACACAAAAGCAATTCCATGTAGCTGCATGAGCCCGCAGAAGGAGAACGGCTGTTTTGTTGAGCTTGAAAGCAAATACGCCTCCGAAGGGATGCAGCTGAGTAGCCCGTCATGCCGGCAGCTACAGCATGTTTCGGAGGTGTGGATCATGGCGACTCACAGCTCCCTACTTCTCGCAAGCGGATTAGTTCAGTGTCGTGATGGCAGCGCGCTTGGTTCAGTTTGGTCATCATGTACGGACTACTCTGCAGCCATTGCGACGTTTGGGCCTCGGACGGCAACTTGGCGGGATGTGCCAGGACACCTGCTAAAGGCTCCGGCACACGTATGGGAGGGAACTGTGGGAGGGCATTGCCATTACCTACCTGCGTGTCTTGGAACAGTAAGCCAAGGAGCTCGCGCATCTTGCAAAAAAGCTAGGCCGACCTCGAGGGAAGGAGGAGTTGGCTGGCCGAGAAGGTCGCGGGGGGGAAAGCGGGAGGTAAACTGCGCGGTGTTGTTCAAAATCATGCAGTAGGTAGGGAACATGATGGGAAACCCCGCCATTTCAGGCAAACTGGTGGCATTTCTTGAGTCGATGAGCGGTGGATGGAAAGGTTGGCGTCGCGCAACCCGCCTCTTGCCAGTCCCCTTGGTCGTTCCTGCCGCCGAGAAGACAAGTTCCCAAACAACTTGGGGAGACTCGCATCATACTGCGCTATGACGCCGCGTAAAAAAAAAAGGGAGCTGCAGATCGCACATTCGGCTATTCTCGTAAAAGATGCCACTGATACACCCGTCAATGGCTGGTCTACATAAACACAATGCGAGGATGAGGTTGATGTCACTTGCACGACGGGGCAGCCAGTGCTGTTGACAGATCTGATCATCAGGGGGGCCATCCTTTCAGGGTTGGCTGAGTGTCATTGCGTCCCCAATTTCTAGGGTTCGCTGGTCCCTGCGGATCCGGAAAGAACTGACAGAAGCTTAATCCAAGTTCCAACGGCAACGACGCCTGAGATCGTCAACACTCGTTCGCATTTCAGCCCATCCATGGGCCGGAGAGCCATTTTTCGCTTCTGTTCTCGGACAAACATGCTTGGTTCCGCAGTGGATGCCCCACTGTCTTTTCTTTGCCCAGCGCACCCCGCCCCCTCCCTCCCATGTTGAGGACATCACGTGGATGACGCGACAGGGTTACATCGAAACGCGGGTCCCGAGCGACGACGTCAACGCGCCACATCTGCGCATCACGTCCCTCACGACAACAGCCATCGTCAAAGACATCGCAAGCGCCAGTTGCCACGAATCCACCGGATAATTCACACCTCCTTCATCAAAACCAACTTAATCACTGTCGTTGCCTTCACCGCGAGAGTGCTTGACCGTTACTGAGTCCAGTTTCGGCCACGGCTATTTTTGGGCCTATGACGTTTTTGCCGCTTCGGCAGAATTGCATCGGCCAGACACCTCGCCTCATGGAGCTTCATGCCACACCTGCGCACCGTCGCTCGGAATCGACCGAGCTGTGATGCTACAGTGGGATCCCGCTGTTGGGTGTGTTAGGTGGACAATCTCGAAACACAGGCAGCCCTCTGCGTTTTGCCCTCACTCGCTGGATGCGCCCCAGCATTCTGAGGTCGCACGCCCCAGCGAGCAAGTGCCAAGCTAGAAGTTACCAAGTGGATAGACCTCGGAGGCACCACCGGCAATGGCGCAAGAACCGGGAATACAGTGGCATTCGCTGCCAAGCCGCCAGCTGTATTTTCCCTCTTTGCCTGCACCCCCATGCAAGACCAACGGGTCACGGATCACGGAGCAGCGGACGCGGAAATGGTTTATCAAGGCTTGATTGACTTATGCTATTAAGAAAAGACTGGAAAAGATGGACAAGAAATTATGGAAGGGGCTCCTCAGGAACCCATGCAGGTGGCCAATTGTTCCGCTCTGCCATGCCCCGGATCCAACCGGGGCACGGACCGGCATCCCTTTTCGATCTCACACCCACCCTCCGCGCGCCCCATTCTTGCGTGGAGAAAGGGGCCGCCAGAGCAACCGCCTAAACCGGCGGCCAAATGCAGCATCGCGATTCGACCCGCTCGTACCCCGCCATGTCGCTCGCTCGACCAACCGCTCACTTCTTGCACGTGCGCCAGTTGATGTTGAGCTGGTGCTCGATCTTGATGGTAGCATCGTCGTTGGTGATCTCGCCCAGGAGCTTGCCGGTGCGGTCGCTGGTGCTGAGGATGATACGGTTGTTGATGTTGAGGATTCCGGTGCCACCGCAGGGCGACCAGATGTAGCTGGAGGTGGGGACCTTGTCCTCCTTGGTGTACACGTTACCAGCGGCCCAGACGCCACCGCCGGTGATGGTGGTGCTGGTGGTGGTGGTTGCCGAGGCGTCTTGGCTGAAGAAGTATGTGCTGGTGAACTGGCCTTGCACGCCCTCGTCGAGCTGTGCCCAACCGTGGTAGACGCTGCTGAAGACAGCAAACTGGTAGCCGCCGGGGTACTTGAGGTTCAGGTGCAGCTGACAGTTCTTGTTGCTGTCGGATCTCTGGGCCTTGCCGCCAATATAGGTCTGGAAGTCATCAAAGCCGAAGGTGACGACCTGGAGAATGTCAGTGGATAGTCGGGTGGGCTGAAACCAACAGCGGCTGACTTACGGTCATGTCTGGGGAGAAGGTGGTGGTGACAGTGCCTGCCCTGCAGCCGGAGCCGGAGGTCTGCGCAGTCGTGAACTGGATCTCCTTGGGGTTGGGTGCGTCGCCAGAGATGGCATTGTCACCGAAGCCGGGCCCACTGAGGATGGGGGTGGCCGCCGCAAGGGCGGGGAGGAGGAAAGCAGCGAAGGAACGCATTTTGGATATCTGAACCGGATTGGTTGATGTGGAGAGGCGAAGATCGACTGAGACTGAAGAGCTGGATGAGTTGAGAGTGCTGTGGTGCTGATGGAAAGAGTTGATGGCATCGAGGAGTGTTCGGTCTTTATAACCGTCGAGCCTCACCCTGCGGCTCATCAACACCGCGTAATTGCGGTTTCCGGGGAACGAAAACGACCATCTCTCGGCTGCGGAGGCAAAGTGCAAACAGAAGACAGGTTCTTGGCCTCCTCTGGTCTGGAGTCGTTAATCTGGACGTCTAGATTGGGCTGCAGCCGGCCAGCCCTCCTCCCGATACTTCCGCTCACTGCGTCTTGTCCAGTACGGAGGGCAGTGGCTGCTTGGCGATCGATTTCGGCCATTGACGTTTACTCACGGCAAAGGCCGAAAAGACGGTTGCTGAACGAGCTCTATCCATTCTCAGCCTCCATGGTCGCAGCCAGCAAATTTGCGGTTGAAGTGAGGATAAATGAATCACATATTAAGGGCGGCACGCCTAACACTTATGGGCTCGCCTCAACAGGGCAGAGTGGCCCCGACAAGTCGCCGCGCCGAGGCCCTGGCGAGATCATGCATATCTTCCCCTCTTGCAGTACCCTTAGCAGGCTCCGAGTATGAGGTCGTTCCGGGGTTAGTAGTCCGCAGACCTTTTTTTAGAATCACCTCTCCAATCGTTGTGCGTATGTTGACGTCTAACTCTTTGCAGATCGGATCGAGACCGTACTTGTTGATATTGTACGTTATTGGCGATGCAACATGGTGCTATTGCGACACAGGTTCGAGATCCAGTCCCGCGGCGGCGATGAGCTGGAGTGGCGAGGGCGCGTGGTCGAGAGCAAAAGAGATCGCCAGTGGATGACCCGCTGTCACCGACACCACGCATCATCTTTGAAGCTGGACCCGGGTCCGCGGCGGAGATCGTCGCCCTGACTGCTGGTCGCTGGCGACAAACCCAGTCGACGTCTGTCCGCGCCTCCCCCGCAACCAGGGGATCGATCGGCCCCTCGCGGCCCCTGGGACGAGGGGTCTCCTCGAATGCTGCTATTTTGGTGGCGGAGTTGCGGCGTAAATTAAGCTTAATTGACGGGTTACCAGGCGATCGTTGGGGCCCTGTTCTGCATTCTCTGACAGGTGGCGTGTTCTCATCGCACCCCTTCGTATCCGCAGCGCAGCAACGACGGTACGACCAGGATTCCTCCACCAGTCACCTGGCGGGAACTTCTTTGGATAATTTACCCCCTTTCGGCGTCATCTACGACAGACCGCTTATTGCGATTCGCGACACACCCGGCACGCCGCTGACCGAGCGGATGGGATTGGAGCGCTCTCCTGCTGCACCGAGACGGCAAAATGTGCTAATTTGCTCCATTCGGAGCAATTGCTGAGCTTTGGCGGCGGGCGTCGGATGGCCTTCCCTAGCGTAGCGTTCAATCCCCATACTCAGGACTGCCGATTCACCCGTGCCGCGCCCAAAGCCGGCCGGGAATTCCGCTGCACAACAATAGCACTGCCCCAACCACCAATCTCAACGGGGTAAAGGAGGGCAGCGTAGCCACGGCGATTGGTCCCACGAACGAGGCTCTTCGAGTGTGCATGCTCATTTGTGGGGAGGCAAAAAGCCCCGATGTGGCCACCGTCGACCGCCCGGACGGCAGCCACCGCGGCAGCTTTGCAGCTCTGCCCAGCGCTGGATGAGCTTTCATTTTAGCCTCGACCAGCGCGTTTCTGTCGATCGACGGCCAAAGAAATGGGCTCTCCTTGAGGGCGGAAATCAAGGCACAATCCTTCGCCTCGACACCCGGAACTCGCTCACCCCTGCGGCTCGCCCACTCCCCTTCCAATACCACGTAGCGTCCAATGGGGAATTCACCCGTGGTATATCGCGGACTTTTCGGACGAACTGCCCCCGGCCAGGAACAGTGCAACGCACAAAGCTTGTGTGGACGGTGGCTTGCAAGGTCCTTCGGCCACATCTTCAATGCTACCCAAGACTGCCAGTGGCTTTCGGGAAGGGATGCCCCACATTCTGCGCTCCAGCCAGGGACTCGGGTCGGCCCCCAGGGCTCGTCTGCCCCCTCCGCTTCGGGCCCCACGAGGTGGCAAGGATAAACACAACCCCCCTATTTGGCCTGTTACCTAACATCGCCACCCCACTCCCCCTTTTCTCGTCATCACTTACACCCCACTTGGCCGAAGATGCCGTTGCGTCTGCCGTTACATCTGCCCGTTTGCAACCACATCTGCAGATGTGCTCTTTCTGCAGGCGAAGGGGGCGTAAGCCACTGGCATAGAGTAGTCCATCTATGGCGCAGGCAGCAAGTGCTGCAAGTTGTATCGAGTGAGTTACGAGCCAGGAGCCAGTGCCCTTCGCCAAACCTGAAGTTCACAGGGCAATATATCGCCAGGGTTCGACCTTTATTCCCCGGCGTTCTCCCGCCCATGGAGACGAGCAGACCAGAATAGCTACACATAGATGACCCTGTTCCACAGTTCATCTATGCTACCAGGTAAGACCTCGGCCCATAATGCGGAAGCCATGTATTAGGTCTCCAGGGCTTCACATCAACCGACTGGTCGCGCAGGCCGCTTCCGCAACCCAGGGCGGTGATGCTGTATGGCGAGAGGACTCTGAGGCCGTCCGTACGGGCCTTCGGCTGCCATGCCGAGCACACATGTGGAGTCTGCCTTGCGGAATGCCCTCCGATACAACGCCTCAAGGTCGCGTCACTCGTGGTCAGGACAAACGCCGGAAGGATCGTGAGAATTTGAATGTCGGACTCTCTCCTCACGGCAGTTACCATCCTACGGCACTTCGGGGTATCATTCCTCGCCGCCTCGCCGCAAACGCACGCTCAGCGTGTGTGTGATCGCCAGGAACAGCGGCGCAACACGCCAGGTACGGGCACACAGGCACACACACACACGCACACGGTAGGTAGCCACAGTATGCAAGCCATCTCCCTGGTACCATGCCACTCGCTGGACAAGGAAGGGAAGCCACATCTACCCACCCACCCACCCATA
>Ga0247770_1001824_pt1 | contig 14537 bp, 11 predicted proteins | sample UWRJL136409B6_FD_179943 | JGI IMG/M metagenome (GOLD analysis project Ga0247770, IMG submission 179943) | Plant litter microbial communities from Arlington Agricultural Research Station in Wisconsin, United States - UWRJ-L136-409B-6 | ecosystem: Environmental > Terrestrial > Plant litter >... | reverse complement strand
CCCAGATTTTTTACCCCTTTCACCCCCCCCCCCCCCTCCTATTTTCGTCTCTGTTGTTTTGTACCCTTTACACATACCCCCCCTTGCCCTTTTCTTCCTTGATCCCGCTTTTGTTCCAATGCTAACTTCTCCATCAGGCCATTAATACCCGGAAGTACATCCTTAACCGCCTCCGCGCCGAAGAGCAATGGGATAAGCTGGCAGAGTTCGAAGCTCCGCTTCCATTCCTTTGGCTCACTCCCCCCCACCTCGTGTCTCAGACTGCAGAAGAGCTCGCACGTTTTTCGAGTCTGTTTCGCGTGTATGCATACACGTCGCGAACACTTGGCGATATGCTTAAATACGGAGTCCAAGCGATCACTGAAACGCTCACACGAGATCACCACTTGTTCAACGACAAGGACGAAACAAACTCCCAAGTGATTCTCGTGAGCTCATATCCGACATTCCACGTCCGCAATGGTCCACTTGGCCACCGCCGATGGTTACAGGAATCCTGCAATTACACCCGCGAAGAATGCGATGCTTTTCCGGGCAACGGTCTCGATTACACTGCAGAATGGCCTGGAAATCTCAAGGGCCTGTTCTGTGAAGGATACCTCGACGAAGTCCAGTATTGCAAGTCGCAGAAATCACACGCCTCGATGGCCATCGCGCGCCTCGAACTTCCATGGACCGTCTCGATTACAGCGACACCAATCCCCTACCGCCCGTCTGACTTTGGCGGTATCCTAGCGCTGGGGCAAAACCAGCAGCTCGACGAGAAGGTCCACAATGAGCTAAAGGGCGATGGTGGGGAAGAGATTCGGGACCCCTACGTCGCTGCCCTCCGCGACGGCCCCAACTTCAACCCCGCCAATCACAAGTCTATTTTCACGTCTAGTGCCTTTCAGCACTTCATTGCAGACCAGCGGGACATACTGTCTGTTACTGAAGTGGGCGAGCGTCTTCGACTTTTGTGGTCCGCCATAATGACTCGCCATGATTATGGCTCGTCATGCGTCATTGGACAGGATCATGATGGCCGCGACCTTGTCCACCATATCTCCGATACGATGCCTCGCTCGTCGACGTTTCGTGTGCAACTGCACAACGACGCCCGTAATCAACAAGTGTACGACGAGGCTCAAGAGTACTACAAGAAGCAGCTCGTGAAGAGCAAAGAGTCCGATCCGGATTCGTGGTATGTGAATGGTCGCAATCTCCGAATCCTCAACTTCCTCTCAATCTGCCCCATGTTGCACTATGTGCCGTCTGTGCATGACGTCCAGGTCGACGACACGTCGAAACCCCCGAATGAACACGGGACGTACCCAAAGAAGCGCAACGCCCATCTCGACTACCTCATCAACCTGATGGTATCTCCCTCCGCCGACGCCCCGCAGGTTTTCCTGCACACCATTTTGAAGGAGATGCGCGAGAATGCCCACGCTGCTGGCCGCAGCGACTTGTTCGAGGAAGAGGTCATTGCTGTGAACAAGCCCATCCTGCTCGCTGCGCAGTTCTTGCAATTTTCGCCTCGTCTCCAGGTCCTGGTTCGGCAGCTAACAGGCCAAGTTGTGGTCTCCGACGAGAAGGCTCTGCTTTTCTGCTTGAGTCCATTTGAACAAGCACTGGTCACCGCCGTGCTCTGCTGCCTGCGGTTCAAGACGCGCGCGCTGCTCGCTCGCATGAAGCCCAACGAGAAGCAGAGCTTGATCAACCAGTTCAACCAGCCTCTGTCTCGCCGGGACCCCCTGCAGAAATACGCCATCAAGCCCGGCGACCTGGAGATTTTTGTGCTTGGCTATTGGACCAACAGCGGATTGAATCTCCAACGGCAATGTCGCTACTTACACGCCGTCTCCATCGCCCCGTCGATCCCGGTGTGGCTGCAGGCTATTGGTCGCATTGTCCGTTTCGGACAACCACACGAATGTTACATCTTGGAGTACTTTGTCCATGGTACCCACAACCTCAGCCAGTTGACGAACGCGGCATCGAACGCGCTGGCCGGGGTGGTGGCGCTGGTCTGCGGCGACGACACGGGCCTGGGCGGCGAAGTGGACGGCGGCGACGAGGTTGCTGTGCCCAAGGGGCGACTGCACAACATGTTGCTCTTCAAGGGCGCCGTCTATTCCCGACACGACTGCTCCGAGGAGGTGAAGGCACACGGCACGCCGCTCACGGCAGAGCAAGCCATCATGCGGATCTTCAACGCCAGCCTGGGGCACGATGTCGCTTTTGCACCAGGTGCCATCGACGGGGAGGGGCGCACCATTGCAGCACCGTCTGTCACGGCGACCAGTTCCGTTCTTCAAGATATCGAACAACTCAAAACGCCGCACAAGGCGCACCGGCTCCTGGACCCAGTGACTGACGAGGAGGACGTCGACCTGGCCGCCTTCCAGGCGCAACAGACCGCTCGCGCCCTCAAGTCCCGAGATCCTCTTCCGGCACGGCGTGCTGGCGCATCGTCGAGTCCCATCCGATCAGAGTCCGATGCTGACGAGAACGGCAACCTGGCCGATTTTGTGGTACCAGACCCCGTCGACGCTCCGAGCCCCACGCCTGCTCCTCGCAAAGCGACCAAGAAGAAGGTGTCTACTCGATCCGACCAGCCCTCCAAAACACGTGGTCGCAAGGCTGCTGCCCCGTCCAAGCGCAAGAAGGCCCCATCGCCGGATCAGGCGTCACCGTCCTTGGCTAGCAAACGAGTGAAACGCACACCCGCCGCCGCACTGGCTCCTGTCGCGTCCCGCACGCTGAAGCGTATGTCCTCCGAGGAGCTGATTGCAGCCATCCACACCGAACCCGAATATGCCCGGTTGGCGACTTCTTACGAGAAGACAGCGTACACCAAGCAGCGAAAGAAGGAGATTCGGCAGAAGGAGAGTAAGCAGAACAAGGGTTCGCAGGACGACGATGTCGTCTAGTGTGTCATTGCAGCCGCCCGCGGGCTGGTTTAGGCTGATGCTCGCGCTTATTTGCGATACAAGATCCCTATTCTCACCAGACTACTTTGGGCTGATCTATTTCATTTTGTTTCGGGGTTGGGTTGGGCACATGGGACCCGGCTGCAGTCAGCAGTCGATGGTTTGTGTAATGAAAAAAAAAGTTGGCTAGATAGCTAATCTATTTTGCGACTGCTTTACAGCACTCTGTATGTATTCCTCGTGTGATGTTGATTGCAGCTCCTCCCTCTTCTCTTCTCCTCCTAGACGGGGGATCTGCAAAGGATACAAAACCTGAATTGTACTTCTTGCAAATCCCCCCCCCAATCTCCTATCTCCCCACTCCTCTCCTATAACCCGTTCTTCTATCAACATGCAACCGTGGAACACAGCATCCCAAACAGCAGTCTGTGTCTCTTATCGCGCCTCCTCTTCTATGTCCGCCTGCGTCCGACACTGTAGAGGTGAGGTTAAGATAGGGTTTCGTATACTACGCTTGGCCTAAGTTGACTCAGCCACACGAAAAGGCCCCGGTGCCCCGACCTCCTCAGCTCGCGTTGCCTGCGTGTTGGACATCGGACGTCCTCCCACGAGGTATGGGCTCGTACTGCAGTCGTGGATGTGTTCGGACGCAGCTAATCGAGCCTAGATATGCAGCCTGATGCGCACATTTGTTCCTTCCTACACAGGCAGCGTGCGCTCGGACTCGCGATGTCCCGACAGCACTGTGGACAGCCTTCCCCCGCCATCTGTAGTATCTTCTGGACAGGCTTCCCAAGAATAAATCCCTTATGAATTATTCATCATATTCATTCAATATTCATTCAATTCATATGCAAAAAATAGGGGGTCGTAATGAATGAATATTCACCATTATGGACCCTTGCAAAAATCATTTTTGACGCTGAATTTGAGCTTGTAGAGGCCCAAAACGCCAATTCTGGTGTTTTTGAAACTATACACCGTCCGGAGCCAAGACTGGTGGTGCCTGGCGATATGTTGAATATTCATAATATTCATTCAATTTTTGGGCTGAATATTCATATTCACGATTTTCATGAATATTTATGAATAACATAGTCTTGGGAAGCCTGCTTCTGGATTGGGCGTTCTGGGATGGTGCATACGCGCGTATCCCGTTCCCCTGGCTTTCTTATGGATTGGGCGTTCTAGTATCCGGTGTGCTGTTACGCGCACCATGTCTTGTTCACCGCGCAAATTGTAGCGTTTCCTATAGCAGCTATACCCACCAACCATACCACCGTGTGTCACTCTGTGTTCTTTGCCTTTCTGTATGTCCGCCCATGCACTTTGTCCCTATCGCAGTTCCGATTCCAGCCGCGGCCACACTCATGAAGGCGACATGCGTTTCCATATAGACGGCCAACCTTCTCCCTTTCTATGCACCACACTGCTACACATCACAGCGATTCATACAGCTGTCCCGCCCTCTGTTTCGTTCCAGGGGAAAGCTGCACCGGCACATACATGTGCCTCTCTTCCCATTTCAAGCCTCGACTCGGGTTCGCGGCGGCCCATGTGTGTATAAACGACTTCATCCTACACGCATCGGCGGTCCCACCACCTTGTAACCACACCGTTTCCACCATAGAGCTCCGATCCACGGGGTATGGGCAGCCCACACGCGCATTGGTTCTTCTATTCACCTCCCGTCCCTTTCGGATGCATCGTATGCCCACCTCGACTTTGCTGGTCCATGATTGTAGCATACTGGGGTCTTTGGTGCTCATGCCCACCTTATGATCCCTGCCAGGGCAGCAGTGGGGCGGATTGTGATTGACCCTCTGTACGTACACGATTTGTGCGGAAACGGGGTTTTGGTACTCAATCCTTGCACTTATTTGTTCCGCCCTCTTCCCTTTTCCACAGCTCGTGCTCAGCTGTTCCATGATATCTTATTCTTCCTAGTTTGATGCCCAAGTCGGGGTTTTAGGCAGCATATAGTGCGCTATCGATCCATAGCCCTGCCTTTCTACTCTCTGGGGCCGTGGTGTCGCCACATCCCCCTCTTCCCACATTCGAGAAGATTGTTGATGTTATGATGTCCAGTCCTCTGGCACGTCGTGTGCTATAGCAATACACACTTTTGGAATCACCATCCGCTTCTACATAGTATGTTTTTTCCAATAGACGTTCGGACGGACATGTTGGTATTCTCCATCGCCGTCCTGGTCTCCTTGATTTGCGTCCAGATGGAAACCGCAACCGCCCAGCCCATGCATTCTTCCACTATTTAGTAATGCATCCGGCCATCTGTTCCGGGGCTGTGTGCATTTTTCTTCGGCGGTACCCACACCATACACTCTATGGGACAAATGTGTTGTTTTTCCAGCGGCCTTCTGCCACAGCGCCATGTACCCTACCCAAAGCAAGGTCTGGTTCTCTGCGGCACATCCCATACCCAACGTAGAAAAAGGGTTTTGTTTCTCTGCGACACCCACGTATGTCATACTTGTTTTGATCTCTGCGTCAGACCACCCACATACACACTATATACCAGTTTTATTGTCTCTCCGGGCACGCACCGTGGACTCTAGTATTATGGAGATTTGTTCCGCTAAACTCGCATCCTTTCCCGCGCATCGGAGGGTGTTCTACGATCGGAGGACTCGCCCGCATTTCATTGTGCTGGCATCTCTTTTCCATTTCGATCCTTTTCGGGTCGATTCACCTATGTCGTGCATTCGTCTAATAAGGGCATCCGGTCCGACGACGCAGCATATATTACCTGGGAAGGCAATTTTCGTACCCGGCATTCTGAAGTATAGAAGGGGGCTTTTTGCTCCGAATAAAGGCAGAATGAAGTGACTTGTGCGGTCGACTCTTTTTTCCACATCTTGCGTTTCATAACAACTCTTTCTGGACGGCTACTCATGGACTGAAATCCCTTGGTTTTTGGTCCCGAAACAGCGAGCGATGTATGGTTTCGTGTTTTGCAAATCGGAGCAGTCAGGCATGGACCCAACAAACGTGCAATTTGTTGTTTCTCTGGCTTCCCAAACAGCCACCCATCCGGGGTTATCACGACCTTTCTTCCCCCTATCACCAACTGCATCTTGTTTTCTTGCTTCACCCGTGTCTCTCGCACGGCACGGACATGTTCTTTTACAACCTCTCTTTGTGGTCCTCCGCTCGGCGCTGTTTTTGCAATTCCAATTCTGTCCCCCGCCCTCCATAAATTCAAAGCTCCCACTATGTGGCGAGGGCTGCCCTATGTGTGTATCTAGTCTCCCCAGTCTGTACCATGGCATACCTAGAACCTCTATTTAATACTCCAGCCTCCACCGTTCTCCAGAGTCATACACAAATCGCTGTTGCTCTTGTGATGTGAAATGTATCGGGACTTTCTGGTGGATTCCTCAGACTCACAGTTCGGGCCGCATTTGATGGTGCTAGCATTGATTTTACCCTCTCGGTCGACTTCCATATCCAATGGATGTGTCTAGGTAATACAGCGGACCCGACGGCGCAGCACATATGTTCCGTGATACTGGTTTTATGTTCAGGGAATTTCTGATGAGCAACGGGGTTTGTATATCGAACAAACACGCTCCATACGCCTGGACGTATTGCTTCTTTTGCACAGGCACCGACCCATACCATTCTCGGTAGACATGTTTTGTTTGCCTCCTCCCTTCGCTTCCCCGTTTTGTTTGCTTTCCATTCGACTTCCAACTAGATCGGAGTCTCGCATGTATGTGTCTTGCAATCAATGTTGCTCACCATAATATGGTATCTTTGATGGTTGTATGCCCAGGGGGGGGGGGGCTGTACGCGAAGTGTACAATTTTCCAATTTTTACCTCTTACACACTCTCCTCTACTGCCACTCAATGTGCATCTTGTGTTCCCATAACCGCGCTCCACCCATAGCCCCTTCTACTCTTAGATGTTGCATTCTCTTCCAGTATACTCATGTACTACACCTATTTAATTTGTCCTATCCCCTCGCTACAGATCGCTCTCGTCTAGTCATAATGTAGATTTATAATTGTTCATGCCACATAAAGTCGGACTTTCCTTCTCTTATGTAGTCTCACATGTACCAGCCCTACCCTGAGTGTTGTTTCCCCAGCGGGCTCTTATGTCCAGATCTCATCCCAATGTTGCTTAATTCATCCTCATTTCCTTCTGTTCAATCGTGTTCTCGAAAAGCGGCTAGCAGGTACGGATCTCCCCTGCGTTTTTGCTTTGTTGTGTGTACTCATTCAACCGAGAAACCGCAGTTTTTGGAGTGGGTTGTCAGACATCCGTTCCGAATGTCCGCTTTTTCTGGCCGGTATAATCGAACTGCCCTGTTTGCGTTGAGACATTCCGCCTCCAGAGTCCAGCCCGGCTTCTATGATATCACCATTTCTTGAGGGAATGTAGAATGTTACAGTTTTCATATGAGACCTTCTCTTTGGGGGGGGTGGGGGTTCTATGTAAAGAGTACAAAGCTCCGTTTGTAACCCTTGCAACAACCCCCCCCTCTCTTTTTCTTATGCATCAGCCGAGAAGCATTGTTGCACTGGCATTCTCCATATCCAAGATAGGTTAATGGTGATGTTGGACTGGCACTCGCAGCACACCCACATGGGCCAAGCCCCCTTGAAGTTTGAACCCAAAACAGACACGCATATCTCAGTCTCCATCTTGTTTGAATCCAAAACAGACAACCATATTTCAGTCTCCATCATGTTTGAATCCAAAACAGACACGCATATCTTCCAGTTCCTTCTCATTTTTGGTCCCTAGGACACCCACCATTCTGTAAACGGTTTTTTGTTTCCCAAACAGCCACCCATGGGATGAACTTCCCGCAGTTTTTGGTCCGAACACACGCATGCACCGTTCGCAGTTCTGGTATTCGACCCATGGACTTCATCAACCCTAGAATCCAGATCCCCAGACGATTGCTCATGGACTTTCAACCCCTAATTTTTGGTTTGTTCCCAAGAGGCTACCCACCATGTTTGCTATGAGTATCTCCATTTTGCTTCCAAAACAGCCACCCGCCATGTTATCGAGAGGTAGTTCTGTTTTATTTCCGGAGCTGCCACACATTCGATGAACATGCCGCGATTTTTGGTCCGAAACACACGCATGTAGATCGGTTGATCATGGACTTTTCATCCTTGATTTTTGGCGCTCGGGTAGCGGGTCATGGGATGATGCAAAATTGTGTTTCTCTGTGATCCGCGCAATCAACCATGTATGTTGATCTGTTCTTCATTTTGCCTTTCGGTTCCAAAACAACTCCGCATGGATGGAAATTGTATCATTTGTAATCCCACACTGCCATTTGTCTGATGAAACGCTGTTTTGTCTATACCGAACCACCATTTGGCGAACTTATCGGCCAAGTGACTCTCCAGACCCAAGACACCGATGGACAGAATTTACGATTGCATTGGATCCCAAAACGGCAAACCATGGACGTAAAAAATTTCTTGTTTTGTTGTTTTGGGATCCGACTGCGTCCTGATCGCCTGGTCCTTCGATTCCTGACCAAACTGTCCAACATCGCATCGCGAACTGCAAATTTTGGTTTCCGGTCTTTCGGAACGGAGCAACTACGCATGGACACTTGCGTATGTTTTGTTGTTTTCCAGAACAAGTCCACATAGAGGTAACATCCTCTTCATTTTTCCCCAGAACAGGCCCACATGGTGCGAAATTGTGGGGTTCATTTGATTCCCAAACAGACAGCCCCCCATAAGTCTATCTTAGTTAGGCTGTTGGTCCCTGAACAGGTTCGGGTTGCAATCCTCTTTCCCATGTGACTAAGGTTAAAAATATTTGTTGGACTGGCACTCTCCATATCCGATATAGGATAATGGTGTTGTTGGGGGGAGGGTATCTGTAAAGAGTACAAAATTCCGTTTGTAACCCTTGCAACCTCCTCCTCCCAATCCTCTTTCCCATATGTCCAATGTTAAAAGTATTTGTTGGACTGGCACTCTCCATATCCGATATAGGATAATGGTGTTGTTGGGAGGGGGGGGTAATCTGTAAAGAGTACAGAATTCCGTTTGTAACCCTTGCAACCCCCTCCCCCCCAGCCCTCTTTCCCATATAACCAAGGTTAAAGGTATTTGTTGGACTGGCACTCTCCATATCCAAAATAGGTTAATGGTTTTGTTGGATTTGCACTCTCCCTATTGGCTGTACGATAATTGGGATTACTCCTCTTCTAAAACACATGCCGTGTAGTAGTTTATCCAGACATACTCTTAACTGGTCAGCATTCCGAATTTTCCATTCGTCTCAATTCCCTCTCTCTCCCTCTCATAGGATCACACTGAGGGGATTTTCTGGTTTGCAGGCGGGCTATAACACCTCTGCGCATTTGTTGGGATTTGGTTCCCAAAACAGCCGCATGGAATACCTTGTCCTGGTTTTTTGTTCCCAAAACTGCCGCATGGCGAAGCGACTCCTGTTTTTTTGTTCCCAAAACTGCCGCATGGCAGAGGCTTCCTAGGGTTTTTGTTCCCAAAACAGCTGCATGAAAGAATTTCTCTTGCGATTTGATACAAAACAAGCAGACATGGATTGATTTTCCTTCATTTTTGATCCAAAACAGGCAGACATGCGTTTCTTTTCTTTCAATTTTTCGACACCGGAAAACCCGCCCTTTCCTAAACGGGGATTCCTCTTTGGTTCTCCCCTCTCTTTCCACTTTTACTCCACCAAGCCAAACACCATTTGACTGGTAAGAAGTTGCTTTGATATGCTGCCAACCACCATTCGATTGGTGAGAATTTGCTGATTTGGGCTCCAAAACAGCCACCCCATGAACCGAATTCACAATTGGTTTGGAGTTCCAAACTGCAGTACATGTCCTTCTATCCGGGCCTTCGATTCCCAGGCAGTTTCTTCATGGATAGATGTGTCATCTTGTTTTTCTGGGATCGGAGCAAACGAGCAAGCATGAGCTTAGCTCTTGTTTCTTTTTTTTCTGTGCCCAAAACAGCTCCACATGGATAAAGTTGTATTATTTTTGATCCCACGCTGGTATCCATGGTACACATGGTATAGGAATTGTGTTTTGGTTTTTTGACCCAAAACGCTCGCTGACCAAACTCTTCTGTATTTTTTTGGTTTCCGAACCAGCTCCACATGGAATGCAATATCCCGAAATTTTTCCACCCTAGCCAGCCATGTATTTTTGATTTTCGAACGAGCTCCACATGGACTGCAATGTCCCAAAATTTTTCAACTCCAGCCATGTATTTTTGGTTTTTGAACCAGCTTCTCATGGACTGCAATATCCCAAAAATTTTCAACTCCAGCCAGCCACCTATATACACCAAACCCCAAAACGAACCATAGAGGCACCCAATCCAGCTCCTGTTCTCTGTCTCACACATCATCCAAAATCCAAAGTCCCAGATCCCCATACCAAAAGCCAGTCCCCAATCTCCCAATCCCCCAAAATCCAAAATCCAAAATCGAAATCCAAAACCGAAATCCAAAACCGAATTCCAAAATCGAAATCGGAAACCCAAATCAGAAACCCATAATTGAATGTAATGAGGAGGATGGTCGGAAAAGAATGGTGGCTGTGGATGGGGGTTTATATATGCTACACTGGTAGGGGAAATCAGACCCGCATGCGATTGATGGATCGATATGCGCGATATTCATGCCTACTGGACCCACTATTGGCAAACGGATGTGGGTGCTTCTATTGAATATACTATTGGCAAACGGGCGTGCGTGATTGAATTTGATGTCCTGATCGGTAAAACGGATGCGTGTCGTTTGATGTAGACCCACTGGTCGGTAAACAGATGTGCGTGATTTTCATATATAACCCACTGGTCGGTAAACAGATGTGCGTGATTTTCATATATGACCCACTGTTGAGCAAACCAATAGATGCGGTAGTTTTGAATATAGTGCCGGGGTATGGACTGGATAGAATGCCTACTACGCGTTGCGATGTATCCGGAAAACGCCGTAGGTCGACCAAAGAGGCACATAGAGATAGAGATCTATTGTATTGCAATCGGAGTTCCTGTTATACAGCCTAGACCCACTCTCTCCAGGGGTCACGGATGTCGATGATGTAGCGGTCTAGTCGATTTCATATCACAGTACAAAGGATGCATGTGTATAGTGGCTTCATCGTGGTTGAGATTGGGCCTCTGTTCTTTTGTACTCCTTGCATATAGCGCCCTTCCTCTAGAACCCTATTCTTCTATTCTATTAACAAGCGGAATTTTGATGTTGTACTCCTTGCATATACCCTTTCTCCTTTCCCCGCACATTTCTTTCAGGCCGCATCTCTTTTCTTCGGCTCTTTCCCGTTCCAGTTGATTGTGGCGCAGAGTCGACGTGTCCGCGCATCCGGTTCGACGACGTAGCATATATCGCCTGGGAAGGCGGGTTTATTGATTGCGCAGCCCCCGAGAAACAATAGGCTTGCTGTACTTAACAAAGGCACCCCATGGATTCATGGCCCTGACTGTATTGCCAGGGCCGCCCGTCTCGATGGCATACGCGAGCACCCATACCATGCCCCATGGAGGTCCTTGGAGCTGTATTTGGGCCCCCCCTCTGCCATCCCCTCGTTTCCTGCCTCTCATTACTCGTAATTAGGGGAACTCGTTGTTGCAATATCCGGACTGTTCCCTCAGATGCAGAATGGTGATCGTTGTGGATTCATGGCCCTGGCTTCTTTCGCATAGTTCATCCTCCAGTTCATTTTTTCTCTACTACGGCTTATCTTGGCTGCCTGTAACAAACACAAGAGGGGGCTATCCGTAACGAGTACAGATTCCCGTTTGTACCCCTTGCATGCTTCCTTAGCTTACCCTTTTATACCCATCTTGCCCTCCAACCACTCCAACGGCCATGGAAGCTTTTGTATTCCTAGATTTGATAGCCTCTCCTCTCCTTATAGGTTTGGGTTGTCTGGCTGCGGCGCAATTCCTCGTCAAGGAGTGCTTCAACTGGTTTCGGTCACTCGTGAGCGTGCTGTGAGCTGTCCCATTTAAGTTCACTGATCCGACCTCTCGTTCCCCGCCCCCTTAGAAGCCGTTCTCTTGTGCGTTGGGGGTGGATTGGATGTAACTGGAGTTCTACAGCCTTCCTGTGTGATCTATGATGGGGGTGGGCTGTCTGCGAGGAGTACAAAATCCCGTTTGTATCCCTTGCAAGTACCCCCCTTCTCTTACGACTGGTCCTCCGCCTTGGTTATTTTCGGCGTTCTCTCTATCCTACATACGATAACGGTGTTGTTGGACTGGCTCTTTCCACAGCCGATATAGGATAATGGTGTTGTTAGACTCACTCTTTCCATACCCGACATAGGTCAATGTTGTTGTTGGGCCGGCACTTTTCATATCCAATAGATGAGTGTGGCTGTTGGACCCGCGCTTTCCGTATCCAACATATGATTGTGGCTGTTGGCCCCGCACTTTCTATACCGGGAAACCACAGTTGCTCTCTTTCCTCTCCCTTAACACGTATGGCGTGGTAGTTTATCTTAATAGACCACCCAGTGGTTCGCATTCTGATGTTATTGTGGTCCGAACTATGGCGCCACATGTAAACCGAGTTCACGAATTTTTGCAGCCCCACCGCACAACCCATGTCCCATGCCCGCTTATCAAAACAGTTGCATGGACCAATATCTCTTCGTTTGGTAATGCCAAATCAGTCACCTTGTCTCTGGGCTCTTGGAGTTTTGTTCCCAAAACAGCCACATGACCTCGGACCCACTTCACTATTGTTCCCAAAACAGCCACATGACCTCGGACCCACTTCACTATTGTTCCCTTCTCGGTCACATAGACCAACATCTCGTGCTCTTGGACCTCAAACAGTCTCATGGACTGACATCGCTTGGTTGTTGTTCCCCGACAGTCCCATGTTCCTGTGGGTTCTAAAATGTTGTTCCCAAATTGGTTCCATGGACCAATCTCTCTTGGTTGTTGTTCCCAAAACAGTCCCATAGACCCATATCTCTTGGTTGTTGTTCCCAGACAGTCCCATATTCCGGTAGGTTCTCGAATTTTGTTCCCAAAACAGTTCCATAGACCAATCTCTCTTAGTTGTTTGACCACAATAAACGCCCATCGACTAAGCCCGTAGAAATTTTTTTTTTTTTTTTGTCTTCCAAACCCGCTCCACATAGACTAACATTTCTTGGATTTTGTTTTTGAACCCACCCCATAGTTGCGAACCCTCAACTAGACCATGTTCCCTATCTCGCACAAAATCCTAAGCCCCCAACCCAAAACCAAATACCATGAGGGAGATGGTTAGAAGAAGCAGTTGAAAGCAGGGGAAGGGGGAAGTATATATATGCTCCGCCGGGTGGCGAACGCGGATCGGGGCGTAATTCCCCGATTGACATGTGCCATTCTTCGTGTAATTAGACCGACTATTGGCAAACGAATATACAGGATTGTTGTATTGATCGGACCCACTATCTGCGGGCAAACATGGGCGATTGCTACGGCTATTGGACCCATTACTGAGACTACTGACGAACAAACGGGGGCGACTGCTGCATCTAATAGGAGCCACTCCTAGCGGGCAAACATGGGCGATTGCCATACCCATTCGGCCTCCTCCTCGCAAACAGATATAGGGACTTTTTCCGTATGATCTATTCTGGAGCAAACCAATATATGCGGTATTTTCCATAGAAGAGGCAGGTCCCATACACCGCATCGAACCATTGTATTGGCTACTCCGCGTTCCGATATAGGTAGAGGCCCACTATATTGCAATCAGGGTGATGACGGCTGTTCGCCCTAACGCGCTCTACTCGGGTTATACATGTGCATTACTACGGTTTCAGAAGGGTAGGGTTAGGTATATGAGTCTGTGCATTCTATTCCTGTTCTTTACGATTTTGTACTCTTTGCACATAGCGCCCCCTGTTATGGCGCAAGTTAGTAGTAGTAGGTTCGACCTCGACGCTGTGGAAGCAAACAGCTGCGTACTTAGATTCTGTAACGCTGGCATAAGAACCAGTTAGGAGGACTCAACCGTGGAGGCTGAACATAACCTTGATATATAATAAAATCGGGTTATAGGTTCCTTGCTACAGAGCAAGGAAAGGTTAAGGGAGCTAACAGTAGAGTATATCAGTATCGAACAGCTGCTCGTAAGATTTACTAAGATATATCTTTTGTCGGTCGGTGGTACTCCTTCCCCGCTGCGGCGCGGTGGGAAATGTGGATGGGGTGAATGACTCGGCGAACCGGTTGTTCATTATTTGGTTCTGTGGAACGATTGAATAGGGTGTTGATAGACACACCGATAACGGGTGCGAATTTACTGGATCACAGCTACTAGCGGATATCGCTCCTAAATAAAGCCTACTTATTTCCCTTTATATACGAAGTTCAATAGAAAATATGTGAAGTATATTAAATAAGTATTTCCTTTCGTGTACGAAATTAAATACAATACAATATCTTAGTACTTGTATAAACCCTAACCTTAGTTTTATTATGTATACACTTAAAGAGGGGCGTCGTAAGACGCCCCTGCAGTGCCCTGTCATATCGGGTTCGGGTTCGGGTTCGGGTTAGGGTTAGGGTTAGGGTTAGGGTTAGGGTTAGGGTTAGGGTTAGGGTTA
>Ga0247770_1001822_pt1 | contig 14540 bp, 17 predicted proteins | sample UWRJL136409B6_FD_179943 | JGI IMG/M metagenome (GOLD analysis project Ga0247770, IMG submission 179943) | Plant litter microbial communities from Arlington Agricultural Research Station in Wisconsin, United States - UWRJ-L136-409B-6 | ecosystem: Environmental > Terrestrial > Plant litter >... | reverse complement strand
CACCACCCTCCCGAGCTGCTCCCCATGTACATACCCACTACCCGCCGCGGTCGGACTCCCCGGCACCCCGACCAAAATCTTCACGCGCGGATTGGGCGCTGTCCTCGCCCAGTTGTCCCAGGTTTGGAAGTTGAATGAATTTCCGGTATTCTGTGTGGGTGTGGAGGAGGGGATGAACGAGGAAGTGGAGTAATAGTTGTTGTAGAATTGGACGGAGATGAAATCGAGGGGGACGGTTTGCAGGAGGGAATCCATTGCGTGGTCGGGGTAGGGGCATTGCGGGGCCGCGGTTAGGAGGTAGCGTTTGCGGGGGTTGAGATTGGTGGTGTCCATGAGATTCCGCAAGCGGGACGCGAACACGGGGATGTGTTGCGTGGGAGCTTCGAAGTCAAAATCGAAACCGTCGATGATGGCGGAGCCGAAAGGGCGGAGGGCGGAGGAGGAACGCTGCGGGGGGCCGAACATCGCCCAGAGGGTGTCTGCCCAGAGGAGAGCCTCGGAGGTGGAGGAGAATCCGCCCTCAGTGTAGGTCGCGCCGCCGAGGGAGAGGAGGAGGGTCTTTCCGAAGGATTGGCAGGTTTTGATGTCGGCTTCGATTTGCGGGCAGGAGAGGAGCTGGGTGCCGGGGAAGACGGTGCAGTTGTCGCCGGCGTTGGCGAAGTTGACGAGCGTGGGGGTTTTGATGCTGATGAGGAAGGCGATGGGGATGATGTTTACGGGCGTGTCTGGTTGTCTTGTTAGGGGGGCTGGCTGGGGGACGGGTCGGGGCTGGTAGGAGGTACTAGAGCAGTAGGATGCGAGACGTTGCTGGGAGCCAGCTCGGTTGGCGGAGTTTTGGCCTGCAAGCGTCTGTTAGCTGTTGATCCAGAACATAAATTTTCTTGGAAAGGGGGCATACCCCAGTAAACCGCGATGTTGCTCTGGCCGTTGGCGAGAAAGCCCGCTGAGGCTAATGGAAGAGAGAGGGCCAGCCCCCAAAGGGCCCGCGTTGTTGTCGCCATCAACATTGGAAAACGCGGCATGCGGAGTTGTGCGGTCCACTTGGATGCCTTGAGCGTATATAGAAATATGAAAAGACACGCACCCATCTTTTTTAGCCTGAAACAATTCTCACCTACCGTGACGCGGCCCGGGACCAGGTTGATGTTACGAGGCTCTATCCGGGAATTCCATCTCTCCCGCACGTAGATAAGCTATACTAGGAGTGAATATCGAATGTTACTGCCCGTCTTGGCCCTCTCATTGGCAGGAATATTTTCGGTCTTTGGAAACGGCAAGACGATTTCAATTTGAGCCACCAACCTACCATAATCCCCAGCTCACTGTCTATCTTATTTACTACCTATAAGAGAAACGAGTGTAGTCTCTCAGCTTCTCATTCGGCATAAACTCATACATGACACAACCAAGCTGGACATTACCACCCCTCCCGCCATTGTTGCAGCCACGTGGGAGGCCGCGTTGAATGAGTGGACTCGCAGCGGACATCAAGGTCCGCGACCAGACATCAAAATTCACTCCCAGCTTTTCCCGAGCGCCACGAACACGATGGATCTGTGTCCGTGGTACCTGAAGAGAATGATACCGGAAAGCGGCGAGTTCATCGGGATCAACGACGCGACCATCGCAAGGGTGCAGGAGAGGAGATACATCGATGGCATAGTGAGTGGCGATAAGCCTATCGATGGCTTGGTTACCGGCCTGTCAGGGACCCTGTTGCATGAGTTTACCCACACCACCTTTGGGGGTATAACCCTCGACATTCAAGCTCCGGGTGAAGGCTACGGCTGGGCCACTGTTGGGAAGCTGCAGAATGCTGAGAATTCTGACACGCTTGTGAACTTGGCTGTCTGTATGCTTTTGTCCAGGAAAGGGCTTTGGGTGGACAATGATGGGAAAATTCAGAAGGTATAATCAAGAGATAAAGATTGGCCGAACATACAAATCTTAGTTTAATGTGACATTTTTAGTTTTTGTGTTGGAAATGATCGTGCCGAGTGGGGGCACCTAGCTAGTGGGTAAAGAATGTGTATTAGATGCTTGATTGTTGAGAATGAAGTGTTGTGGGGCCAAGTGGTTGTTCCTTCTAGATGTGCGGAATCTAGCTCGACACGGGCCCAATTCTCGGCCCACGAGGTGGCATACTTCGTTGACCGGAACTGGGGAAACATGCGCGAGCCTGGGACCTCCTGCAACTCACGCGAGAGTCGCTGTACGGCATCGCGAAAGAGAAGTCCGTGTCTCATCGCCGTCGAATGCATCATTTTGAGCTGGCGACACCCTCCTTTCCCCGAAAGTCGGAGACATCATCACTACCTAACCTAGAAGGTAGCATGCGAAACCGCCTTGGCTATTCAAAGGCCCCTTGCCAAACGTTTCGTCGACTTCCTTCTCGGCCCAAATTGCCGGCCAATGGACTCGGGCAGCCGTTTGCGTGTAACCACACATTTCAGTCGAAGGATTCGACCAGAGCCAGATTCCACCCGAAACGGAATTTAGCGGGCGGGGTCTTTACTCCTGCGCAACAGGTATATTAAGGTATATCAGGCTCTATTATTCCTCCCTCGAGGAATTAAAGGAAGTTTTTGACTTTTTCTCTCGCTCTACTTCCCAATAATCTATACCTCTCCGATATGGACAGTTCTTTTATTTCTTTACTGTCCGGGTAAGTAATAACCGCGCCAACTACAATGGACCGCCTTCTCCTCCAACAAGCATTCGTGCAACCACACTGGCTACCCAGTCTCGACACATTCTGGTATAAACATCCACTCCCCAACAGCGGCTTCGAATTCATCCTCGTCGACATTCGCAACCGGACCCGCCAGGGCGGCTTCGACAGCGTCTCACTAGCCCAACACATACAACAACTGACCAACCAGCCAACTTCTCCCGAATCTCTCCTCGCGGCTGCCGAGCACCGTGATGACGACTGGGACGGCCCACTCAGCAATGACAATCTGCAGGGGACACTGCTGACCGAGGAGGTTCCCTCGCCCTTTGCGGCGCGGCAGGTCGCGGTGAGATTTGTGAACAAGACCAAGGGCGTCTTGACGCTAGAAAGAATTGAGCATGCTGGGGGACGGGACGACTACGGGACAATCCGTGCGGGTAAGTCAAAACGGTTGAGGTCTTGGTGCGGGCATGTGTGGCGGCTGGCGGACAAGGAGACCGGGGTGGTTAAGGCGGTGTATGCTGCTCCAAAGGATGATGTGGAGGATGTGCTTGTTGTGCGTGACGATATTTTTACGGGAGGGGAACCGAAGGAAGGAAGGAGAGTTTTTGTGAGGGATTACAACGTTTGGGTCGCCGAGGAAGATAGAAGCCATCCGATCACCAGCGATGCGACACGGGACGAACCCTACGATGAACACAGAGTCTACGTCTCTCCCGACCGAAAATATGCCGTCGTCTGGCAGTACGTCCCCGAACAGCAGCGAACAGTGTTTCTGGTGGATTCGTCACCAGAAGACCAGCTCCAGCCTAAGCTGAGGGCGGTGCAGTGCCCCAAACCAGGGGACCGTGTACGAGTCGACCGACCACGACTCTTCAACTTGGCGCAAAAGCGGGAAGTGCCTACCGACGACCTCCTTTTCCGGAATCCGTACGAATTGATCAATATCGGATGGAGCGAGACAGGGCCATCGAGCGAATACCGCTTCATCTTCAACGAGCGAGGGCATCAACATCTCCGCGTCCTGGGAATCACCTCCGATGGAGCTGTCCGCTTACTGGTGGAGGATAGCAGCAAGACATTCATCGACTACGCAAACAAGTTCTATCGTCGCGTCATACACGGCACCGGGGAGTTTCTCTGGATGAGCGAGCGCGATGGCTGGAACCATCTCTACCTGTATGATCTGGATAAGGGGGTTTTGAAGAACCAAATTACACGCGGCAAATGGGTTGTTCGGGCGGTTGACAAAGTCGACGAGCAGAACCGGCGCATCTGGTTCAGTGGCTACGGCATGTCGACCGGCGACCAAGATTCAGATCCATACTGCGCGCAACTGGCACGGATAAACTTTGACGGGTCAGACCTCAAAATCCTGACACCCGAGGGGGACGGCATAAACACGTGGAAGTGGTCCCCCGACGATCGGTACCTCATCCACACGTGGTCGAGGGTAGACCACCCCCCAAGCGTCGTCGTACGAGATGGAGAAACTGGCGACCAGATTCTTGCCCTTGTAGAAAGCGATCCGGGCCGCCTATCTCTTCTCGCCTCTGGATGGAACCCCCCAGAGCGGTTTGCCGCACCAGGGCGTGACGGCAAGGCCATGATACACGGCATTATCATCCGGCCATCTGATTTTGACCCAACTAGTCCGCAGAAGTACCCCGTGGTCGAGTACATTTACGCCGGACCCAACGGCTTCTCCACCCCCAACGGATTCGACACCTTCGACCTGTATCGGGAATGGGCCGAACTCGGCTTCGTGGTCGTCGTACTCGACGGGATGGGCACAAACTGGCGATCGAAAGCCTTCCACGACGTATGCTACAAAAATCTCCACGACGCCGGGTTCCCCGACCGCATAGCATGGATTAAATCCGCCGCGGAGGCGCGGCCGTGGATGGATCTGTCTCGTGGCGTGGGCATCTGGGGGACCTCGGCCGGCGGTCAGAACGCCGCGGCGGCGCTGCTTTTCCACGGGGACTTTTACAAAGTTGCGGCGGCGGATACGGGTTGCCATGACAATCGGCTGGATAAGATGTGGTGGGGTGAGCTCTGGATGGGCTGGCCTGTCGATGGGACCTACGAGGCGGCTAGTAATGTTACGAACGTTGCTAGGTTGCGGCCGGACGGGAAGCTGTTGCTTGTTGGGGGAGGCATGGACGATATTGTCGATCCGTCTTCGACGCTGCAGTTTGTGAACGCACTGAATAAGGCCAAGAAGGACTTCGAGTTTCTGTTTATTCCGGATGGTGGGCATGCTTGTGGCCATTCCTTAGTGGGGCAGAAGAAGATGAGGGAGTTTTTCTGCCGCCATCTTCTTGGGAAGTAGGAGGTGCCTTCCACCTGGTCCCGTAGGATTGTCTTAGGTATTAACTTCTGTCTAACGATACGCCGTTGGAGGGGGACCTTGCGAGAGCTCTAGCTCCCGACTTTAGATGAGAAAGTGGAATCAAGGCGGTCTCTTCGCGCGTCAAGATGATACCATAGATGGAACCATCGGGATGGTGGCCATTCTGGAGTCTCTGTATCTCGAGACAGGCCTGGTGACTTGGCAGAACGTGACGGGTGGTGGCCAGCTTCTCCCCCTTCCCACCGACCTATACGAGAAACACGAAGTTCAAGCTCTCGCAAAGCCAAACCTGGCGGCTCGTCATCTCAACCACGCTCTAGCTGTCCCTGACTCGCGCGGTATAGTCTCGGGCGGCACCAGCGGACACAAGGCCGAATGGTACTGCTACGGAAGCGGTACCTGGGCTTCCGATGTTGTGGTGGTGCTACCCATCTCCACAGCCTGCAAGGCCTTCAATCTGGGCATCGGCTCTGGCATCACCCAGGTATACCGCGCCTGGACGCAGAAGAGTGAGTACACCCACCAGCCGGCTGCGGGCATGAAAGTGTACTTCAAGTATACCAGCTGGGGCATCCTCTTTCTCGCCGAGGCCCAGTGCAAAGCCATTCTGACACACCTCACTACTGGGTTCTGCCAAGGTCCGTACAAAGACTTCCACGGCGGCTTCTTCGACGTCTATCAGAATTCGGCTAGCGCTTCGTCCAACGGTGCAAGGCTTACAGCCTTCATGCCGATCCTCAGAATGATAAATGCAGTTGTTAATAAGCACGCAACAATGGGGAGATGGTGCGACATGGAAATTGGAAGGCGAGGATGGTGACGGTGGTCATTTGTTGGCGATTTGTTTCTGGGGCCTGGGTTTGTGCTTTCTTCTGTTGGCAATTACTTGTATGGTGGCATTATTTGCAATACACTCGCTTAGTATCTTATTTTGGGGGGCTCGTTCAACCTCACCTTGCTTTTGTTCGGGTGATCAACATCAGCACCGAACAAGTATCAACAATTTCGTCACCAATTCTGCTTCTTGATGCAGGTCGTTTTCGGCACTTGCTGTAAAGTAAAGCGCCAAAACTCTGCAAATCTGGACAATGGAAATGCAACCTGCCAGAGGTGGCCATTGTGGTGTCTCGAAATTTGTGTCGTCCTGACCCTGGAGGGAATTCCAGGGCTGCGGTCAAACCGCAGAATCGAGGCAGGAAGCTCGTATCTCTCTTCCCAACAATTGGGCAGCCGGGGGAAAGGGCCCAATATCGGCTTTCGGCTCCGATATTTACTCGTTGCGTCTGCATTTCCGTAATCCTCCCGCTGTAACTGTGAGAGCTGGATGATAAGCGGGAGTAATTTCAAGAGGACATAGGCGGTGTGGAAATTTACACTTTGGAAAACTTAGTGGAGTTGGTTAGGTGCCAAATGGAGCTCCACGTTCTGAATTTGACGATTCTGAGCCTACCCTACCCGCGAGTCAGCCCCTGCAGACCACACTTCCCACCAAGGCCTTCTCAGTGCAGCCAGATATCGTTGGGCGACGTCGGGCGAGCCCGGAACCGAGCCGAACAGTCTCTAACAGCAGCAGAGAACTTGTGCCAACGATAAGATACAGCATCCTGCGCAGCGGCCTAACACAATGTGTGTGTTGGACCTCCCCTCCGCCAACATTCTCGTTGGCTGCATGAGAGCCGGAGCTGAGGGTAGGGCCAGGGCTACCCTGCTACTAGTAATATGGCGACACGACCCCCTTAGCGGGACAGATCATTGATGTTACACGGGTGAATGGCAGAGACGTGTGCTTCTTTGTAGGAGTATGTGGGCCTAAAACTTGGTTTCGGTAGGGCGTACCAAATGAAAGTGCTTTGTGACGGCCTAGTGTAGGGTGGGCACCATCAAGGCATCGTCGTGGTGGGGGCCAGCTCCGAAATGGTGGTGGCGGTGCTCTCATGCGAGGGAGTGACAGTGCAGGTGGGCGTGACCGCTCCCATCTCGGCCAAATTCCGCGGGGCTTTGGTGTCGGCTGATTCGAGACACCGACTACAAACAAAGCCAAAGAATGACGGTTGGCCCAGTAAGACAACTCGGGGGCGCTCTGGCGTTATTGATCGGGCGCAAAGCCATTGGAATGGGCGTTTAAATGTGTTGACTGGCGCACCCCGCTTTGATCCCTGAAAATTCTCGTCCGTGCTTTCGGTGCGCGTCGGATAAAGAAGGCACACCCGCGAGTATTGCCAAATTTCGGGACCAGTGCACACGGTCTCTTAGTTTTAATCCGTGAAGTTCCCCATACTCCTTTCTCGGTGCTTCCCAGCACTCAATCGCAACAGCAGAGATGCCTGTAGGGAAACGCCGCAACGATGTCGCGCTCCTGGACTTGAAGAAGGATACGTTCGGGTTGCTGGATAGGATAGCCGCTGAACAGCGCAAGTCACACCCCACCCTCAGCTCACCGAGCCATTCTCCCCCCATACATTCGCTAACGATAGCCCGGTTTCCAGTGGAGCCACAGTCAAAAGTCAACTTGCCTCGATTTAGGGGGAGCGTCGAAATCTATATTACCGAGGCAGACCAAGATCAAGAAGGGTACTTGGCGAGAGTACATGTTTGGCGTTTGGGATTTGGATATAACCTCCGCAGGATCTTGGGATGGAAGCAGCAGTTGTGGGTGCTCTGAAATACCGCGGTTCTCTCAATTTGGTGTTTTTCTCAGCCCCTGGAGATTAGGTCGAGGCCATGGTGTGTCTTGCTGAGTGCGGGGGAGGGCAAGGCTCTGGGGCCGTCCACTTCCTTCCCCTTTTTTTCACCGCTTTCCGATATTGGACCGCGATGCGTGGGTTCATGATCCACGAGAGATACCTCAGAATTGAGCTGGCAAATTCCCACCCTTTCTTTCTGCGCAACAGTACTCCTAAACCACTCACTTGTCCCACTCCCTCGAACTCGGATCACGATAAGGCTTCGAAGATCACGTCATGAGGCCGGCGTCGAGCAAGAGTGAGACCAAGGTCAGAAAGCCCTCCCTCCAGTTCCAACAATTGCGGCACACTGCACTGAGGAGGGAGTCCCAGCACTGCCCCGAGGTAGCATCGCCCTCCCGCACTGCAGCGACAGGCGCATTAGTTTCGAGGGGGGGTGAACTTGCATAATGTGGCTGCCATCCCTGCCCATCACTGGCTGTCTTATCGGGCCCCCGTGGCCACGCCCATCGCTAGGGCCGCTCGGAGGAAGAGTGTGGTACCACGAGAGGACCAATCCCAACGTGTACGGGGCAACAGAGCCGCCGTGGCGGGAAATATCACTTGCTCTTCAGCCCCAAGCAGACACAAGCCTCCACAATCGGACAGACCGGGCACTCTGATGCATACCGTACCCCCCAGAAGACAGCTCTGCAGAGCCTCGCGGGCCCAAGATCGGCAAAATCCGCCTAGGCGCATTGCATAAATAGACAATCGGATATCCACCCCAGCGCAGCGAAGATGAGCGCCACCAGCAATCTAACTCGAACTCTCAAGGTCGGCGTATTATCAGTCGCCCAACCCGTAGCAAGAACGAAACCCATCACGAAGGCGCTCGCGATGTCGGGCAACGAAGTCACTCTAGACGAGGCACGGTTGGGGGCCGAAAACGCGGCATCCCGGGATACCGATATCCCTCAACAGGCCAGCAGACGCACGCCTCGCCCAAGTCCGCTCCGGGACCACCATCTCATTTCAGACGAGGGCCTTGGCCCCTGGGCTGGTAAAACCGTGCTCGCATTTGGCAAGTTGCTGCCCTGCTCAGTAGGATTGGAACGACTTGCTAATGTACCCGCAGATGGCGGTGGTGTTCGGGGATATTCCAGTTTGTTGATCCTCAAGCGCCTTATGGAAGTGATCCGTGAGGTCGAACTGCAAGAAGACCACCAAGCAACATCAAGCGCTTATTACCCGTGGCAAGGGGCTGGAATCCAGAATGGCTTTGTCCCCCCTCTTACTGACGGAATTTATCTCCCCTGCCATTACTTCGACTACATGGCCGGGACGTCGACTGGCGGGTGTGTTGACAACCCTTTAGCCATAGGGCGTGCGCTAACCAGTCTGCAGACTTTCAGCTATCATGCTCGGGAGGCTCCGTATGTCAGTGGACGATGCTCTTGCGCAGTATGCTGAGTTCGGAAATTCGGTATTTGGAAAAGCCAGATGGTGGCATGAGCGATCCAAGCTCTGGTACCCAAGGGCCAAATATCCATCTCGAAAGGTGCGGGCGGCCATTCAGCGAATCATCTTTGAACGCTTGAGGGATGCCAACCCGGAGGTGGACCTTGACAACGCGATCCGGGAACCGTTTAAGTATCGGGAGGATCGGACGCGAACGTATGTTAGCACAACCCCTGCCGTCATTCCGCCAAACAACTTGCTGACGATCAACCGCAGGATGGTGTTTTCGTTTTGTATTGACAAAATGAGGGGAATCGACCGGCCCCATCTCTGGCGGACATACGACAACCTCCACGGGACGAACACTTTGAACGGGTCCGAAGCCCACACCGAGGAGATCTGGAAAGTTGCACGCGCAACATCAGCAGCGCCAAGGTTTTTCGAATCAATAAAAATGGGGCTTGCCAAGCAAAAGCATCTCGACGGAGGTATGTGCGCCAACAACCCTTCGCTCAAGGCATTTTGGGAGATACGCAAGCTGCACGGGCAGACTCCAGCGTTCTTCCTCAGCATCGGCACCGGCAAGAAGTCTCTTAACGAGAGCACTTCTGAGTCCAGGATCCGTCTCCGGGATTATGACAAAGCCACAAAAACCGACGACGTCAGGCGCAAGCAGTTCATCAAAAAGTATCTCGAAATCGGATCCCACTGGAAAGATTTCATGACAGACACTGAAGGCGACAATGGCGTGCAGGGGTGGGAAAATATCGGCGAGCTTCAACGAATGCCTCGCCAGCGGTTCAACGTCGAAGGAGATTTGGCACGAATCCCTCTCGATGACTGGCGCCCAATTAGTACCGGGGAGACCACTTTAGAAGCGATAAGGACAGCCACAGAAGCATACCTGGCCGAAGAAAATCAGGTTCGGAGAATCGCTGAAACGGCTCGTGCTCTTGTGGAGATCCGGCGCCAGCGCGCTATGACAGAGCGCTGGGAGACGTTTGCTATCGACGTTACGTACCAGTGTCCCGGCACTGAATGTCTTGTGATACGATACAAGACAAGGGATGAGTTTCGGAAGCACGTGGTGAACCACAATCACCACAAAGGCTTGAAGGAGGATGAAGTTGAGGATTTTTTGGATAGTGGAAGGCGATATGGACGAGATGCTGGCTCGTAATATCTCAAAGCCGGTGCCATCCAGTCACTAATAATTATCAGTATATAAACGCAAATGAATATACCTGTATAGAATTACAACACTCACTTCGGTGTCTCTTCAAGCATTGGAGGAAACCTTTAGACGAACGCGTTCAATTGCTTGCACCCCGAAAGGATTATGGCCGAAGCTCAATTGAGCGGCGTGTGAGGATGACGTAACTGCGCCCAAGCTCTGTATCGTCGACGCTTCTGGCCGAGGCCGCCGGAACGTTCCGAAAGAGACATGACTGGGGAACATGGGCTAACTCTTCTTCGAATCCGCCGCAATCGAGTATTGCCACCGCATTCGAGACCCGCTCCCTCCAAGCCAAGAAGTTCGGCGTCGGGGCGAGACCCGTATGACGGATGATGCCGCTATGGGGGCGCTGCCTGCGGACATGGATGATCCCAGCACGCTGGCACCACATCATGCTAGCGACTCCTTCTCGACGCTTGAACGTTTCGGCCTTGGCGTCGAACTCTATTCGATATTTGCGGCGCCTGGATCTTCCTCGTTCTTCTACCTTCGTTGCCATCAAGGGTGGCGATTCTTACCGAGAAATAACTCGTGGACTCTTCTCTCGAAAAAGAGACTCTCAGTGACATCGTACTTGATCACATTTGCGCAAATTCTGCCGCCCGAGGACTGGCGGCTTCCATGGCCTTCATCGACCGTCACCGAGATCAATTTCGACGTTTTTCTTTTCGATACCCCTAACGTTCACCACCACCATCGAGCACCACAGAGTGCAAGCCGTATCCGTGTTCGGCTGGAAATGAATCCGATCCCGTACTTCGTCCCCGGCCGTCCACTCACACTGGAGGGAATAGGAGCAAAGCTTGATCGAAGTGAGCAGCGCACAACCCAATCTTTGAACACCGAAGATGCCCCTGGGAACGTTGGTACCGCCGTGGTTCCACCCCACCGCCCCGACACGGAACGATGTAATCCTGTCGTCCTGGCTCTGGGGCTTCACCATGTCGCTGGCCGTCTTCTCATGCTCAAAGGGGTTCCAGCAGACGTACAGATCGTGGCATAGGTCGCATAAGATCAACGCTTATATCTTTATGATCTGGTTGGCATGGGTGGCCAGCATCCTCGTTTCCGTGGTCTGTTGGCTATATATTATGGGCTGGATTCCAGCTAGGTGCGTTTAGTCATGTTTGTTTCCTGTCTTCGTTGAACGATGCTGACTAAGTGCGTCCAGTTTCTGGTATTATCTAGGAATGCGTAAGCCATGACAACCGCGCCGGAGAACTTCGAATAGAGTGATACTAACCGAATGACCCGAAGTTGTCATGTGGACAATACAGGTAAGGCTGCACTCCCACATTCGCACGCCATCGACTAACAGTGCCTCTCAGATCCAATGCCTAACACAAATCCTTGCCAACCGAATCTCCCTGGTTCTCTACAACCCCGAGAAAGCCCGAAGACTGAAACTAAATGTCGCTTTGATCATTGGCATGATCAATGTCAGCGTCTTCATCGTCTGGATTCCTGCCCGCCTCCAAATCAGCGAGAGTTGGATCAAGGCGAACAACGTATGGGACCGGTTCGAGAATTGCATCTTCATGGTCGTCGACGTCATTCTGAACGTCTTCTTCATGCGGCTTGTCAAGAGCAAGCTCGTCGCCAACGGGTTGCACAAATACAACCGGGTGTATCGTTTCAATGGCCTGCTGGTGTGCGTCTCCATCATAATTGATGTAAGTGTCGTGACTCCTCTCGCCGCTGCGGTCTGGCTCTGTAATACACACTGACCCCGCAGATTGCCATTATCGGAATTATGTCTCTACCGGAAGACACCGTGTGAGTACTATGAGCTGGACATGTCGCCGAGAGCTTCAACTGACCTTGTTTCCCAGATACATCCAAGCGCACGCACTTGGGTACATGATGAAGCTTAACATCGAAATGAACCTCGCCGATCTCATCGGCAAGGTGGTGAAGAAATCTAGCGAACCAAAGATAACGTTCACAGAAGTGTGGCCACCAGACCACATAAGAGACGCCCTGAAACGGGAACTGCAGCAAAGGTTAAGAAAGGTCTGGAAGCCAAAGGGCGCCCATATTCGCGGCGGTCACGCCGGTGCCACGTGCGGCACGACAAAGGAGAAGAGGTTCTGTCCTGTAAAGCCATTCTTCCGCAAAGGAAGTTCAGCGATCTCGGTGCGGCCGATCCACGACCCTTCACCGTTTAGTCGTGCTGCTAAGATAAGTGATACAGCTTCAGATCGAGAGACGGGAAAATGTGGTCTGCTAGAGGTAGCGATATTTCCAGGTTTTAGCATATTCCATCCATAGCGTGTGGTAGTTAGCGAAAGCAATGATGTAAACGATTGATGATTGGGCAGTCTCCGAAAAGTCGCGCCAAGCCTTCGCCGTTTGCCAGCTGATGTCGACCAACGTGCCCATCTCTCAATCCAAGCCCATCAGGTCGCGTCCGAGCCTGATGAGAAATGAATCGGCAAAGACGAGATGATAAGTTGCAAGCGTGGACAGATTGCCAACTGGGTGCAGTGCACATAGCAATGGCTGGTTGGTCGGTCGGTTTGTTGTTGAGATTATCTTTTGTGGCAGAACGACGTTGTCTTGGTGTCGACCTTGACAGCTGGCGGCAGATGGTCCAAGCTCTTGCCAGTTGCCCCACTTGCCCCCCTGTCGCCCTAGCTCCAGTCGCAACCTCATCCCTCTTTTTGGTGGCAGACCACTGGATCGCGAATCAACTTGCAACAGCCCGAGATTCCTGCAACGTCACAAAAATGGACCAACCAGCAGAAGCATCCTCCAAGGGGCACTCAAGGACAAGGTCGGCGGTGAAAGGTATGTTAAATTTGCAAATCGTGGTGGTTGAATGAACAACCTGTCCAGTTAGGAAGCGTGACTGGCACCCGCCCTTTGCCCTTTCCCCTGCCCGCTTTCAATCGCTTGTGCCGGCTCTTCGTCTGTTTGATTCTTCAACGCTTACCATTCTTCCAGCCACACGCCCGCGCTCCTCGACCAAGGGTCCCCTCGACGTTGACGAGTAAGCAGACCGACCTCATCCCCGACGCCGTCGACGCTCTGATTGACACCAGCAATCGCAGCATACCTCTAGCATCGCCTCTCTCCCCACAACAAGCCCAAAGAATGACTCTCCCAATCCACCCCCGAAGCCCCGGGCCGGCCTCTCCCCTCCCTCGGTCAGCAGCGCATTCCCCCGTCCCGCGCCCGCGCGTCCCAGCCCCTCGGCCCAAAGACTTCTCCTTCCTGCTCCGCCCCGAGATCTACCACCCGCTCACCCCACTCACCGTCCCGCCCGCCTTCCGCAGCGACCCCGACAAGCAGCCCACAGCTAACACGCCAATCCCCTCGCTGCTCGCGCGCGGCCAGTTCCGCGCCGCCGCCATCGCCGCAACCCACGCGCTCACCGGCCCCGACGCGCCCGATCCCTCCGACCACGCCAAGATCTTCTCCCTCCTGTATACCCGTCTCGCATGCCTGACACTCATCGACGCGACCGCCATCGCCGCGCAGGAAGTCAAGACCCTTGAGGACCTCAACAGCGTAGTCTACGCTGACGAAGCCACCGGCGAGCACCTCGTGCCCTGGGAGCTGCGGGTGCTTAACGTGCGCCTGCAGGCCCTCGGCTTCGGTGATCCCCGCCGCGCCGTAATGAGCTATTACGATCTGGCGCGCGAGGCGCGTGTTCGGCTCGCTGCTGCGATGGCGAGGCATGATAACTCGGCGAGGGAGCTGTGGAAGGATCGCCTCGCGGATGTGGGTGTGCGTGTCGCGGGGGCGTTGGTGGAGATGGATGATTTGGCCGGGGCGGCGCATCATCTTGCTTCGTTGCCGGCGAGGGAGGGGGCGGGTGGGAAGCTGGCAATGTCGAAGGCGCTGTTATGGTTGCATTTGGGGGATGTGGGTGCGGCGAGGAAGTGTGTTAAGGCTGAAGAGGCGGGCGAGTCGGCGGAGAAGGTGGTTGACGCGTTGTGTGATATGGCGGATGGGGAGTATAAATCCGCCTTGGCGCGCTGGGCGAAGTTGAAAGAGGAGTCTGATGACGAGATGATCGGGGTGAATATGGCGGTTTGTCTGCTCTATGTGGGGAGGATGCAAGAGGTGAGTCATTCTTGGGGAATGTTTGCAGGCTTGTGGCTAACTTTACACAGGGCAAAACACTGCTCGAGGAGCTTGTTG
>Ga0247770_1001821_pt1 | contig 14546 bp, 18 predicted proteins | sample UWRJL136409B6_FD_179943 | JGI IMG/M metagenome (GOLD analysis project Ga0247770, IMG submission 179943) | Plant litter microbial communities from Arlington Agricultural Research Station in Wisconsin, United States - UWRJ-L136-409B-6 | ecosystem: Environmental > Terrestrial > Plant litter >... | reverse complement strand
TCCTCGAGATTCGAGATTTGTCGGCGACGTGGCTGGCCAGTGTCACCAGCTCCAACCGCCGAGACAGTTCTCATCGAAGAGACCACCGCCGTCAACTCATAAATTCCACACAGCTGCAGCTTAGTGAGGAGGGTTGGGTTCTGTCTCGGGCTGGGTCGCAGATGACCCGCGGCGCCAACATACAACAGCAAAGAACAGCAAACACCAAGGGTCACCGGCCAGGCGATGGATGACACGACCAGATGTAGCCGGAATAGGCGCTTGGAGTTGCACGGAACGCCAGGGCTTGTCGCACTGTGTCAAGCCGCTGACGATCTACTCGAGAGCCGATGTACCCGAGCACCACCGATCAGCCAACATTCAAGAGTTGTCACTGGTTGCACCGTGTCACCTGCCGGGGTGGCTTGTTTGGCCACCGGAAACCCGCGAGTCAAAAAATGTCTGCCTGCACGGCGGAGCCATCCCACGCCCGCATGGCTGTATTCACTGGAAGCGGGTGTCTAGCTCCCCCTCTACCGCCCTCATTTTCCCGTCGCCAAATCCCGAATTGTCTGACCGTCCAGGCCTAGTCATCACTTTCTCTTGTACAAGCCAGATATCTACCGAGCTTTCATTCCTCGGGCCGTGCACCTGCCACGTCTCAACCCAGCGTGAACGGTTATGTGGACGCCATTCCAGAGACGGGCCCCATCTGCTCTGCCAAGGCTGGGTACGTGTTTTCAACCGGGAATCGGCATACAGAATGCTGCCAAGAGCTGTCCCAACTCGTCACATCCATGCAACGGGCCCCAGACCGCTACTCAATCTCCGCAGCGAACTAATAAACGGCTGCCAGGCCGCAGGAAGTCTCCTCCAACCATCGGCCTTCACCCCTAGTCTTTGCTAGTGGAGAGGCCCGTCCCGAGTTCTTCCCAAATAGGCCTTGCTTTGTTGGAGCCTTTCCATTACACTAGGACCACTGTCTCAGATTGTAACGATCCCCACCCTCACTGATACCGGCAGGCGCTGGTCTTTCCAACTGAAATTCTGATTTCCCCACTTGATCTTACCTGGCAGCAAAGACTAGTGTTCTTGACAAGACTCCACTCATAGGCTTACACCGGGTTGACACCTTACCACTGTGCACGCTTCAGTGGTATCCACATAACGTGGACGTAGCTATCTGTGTGGTTTCTCATAGTCGTGGGGTATTATTTCCCCCGAGCCCTTTTCCTGCGGTCAGTGGATACTCCACCCCCTCCGCTCAGGCCAGAAATATGAGAAACAAAACTAGGACCTTCAGTGCTAATCGTCGTTTATAGTGGGCTCGCAGTTATGAATACCAGTCACTGGCGGTGGGGAGAATGTACAGGATACCCTCTCGTAGACGCCTCCTCTGCTAGGATTCCCCGAAATGTCTGTAGGGCTCAGGCGGTTGATGAAATTCAACATGGAGATATATGAATTTGCTCAATCTTTGGGTTCCTCTCATCGGACGCAACTCGAGCTGGTGCACTACCACCCAAGCGCTTTGTCCTCTTGTAGATCCAAGGCTTGGACCAGTACACCTTGCGGGTGGGCTCAGAAACAAGTAGCGATCTACGCCAGGGTCACACGAGTCACTTGAGACACCGCCGCTGAGGTACCAGGTTGACAATCTGGTAGTACTTGTGTTGACAGGAAAGGCTCGAACGGCACTTGACTTACGACGGGCGCAACGGCAGCCCTCCCACAGATGATCTTGGGAGGGCTATTAGAATAGGAGGAGTAGGGGTGGTGAAAGTGTAGTGCTCGGTTAACAATCCCCTAACATCCCTCAGGTATTGTGAGAAATCCGAGTACACAGGCTTGGCTGCCGAAGGTCCTTGAGGTTGTTGTTGTCATCAGTAACCTCGACAGTTCGACTGTTGGACCACGGGCAGGAAGGAAGCTTGTTGGTTGGCCCGTCTGTTGCCATGATCTGAGACGAGATTCTCCAAAGGGTGTGGTGCTGCTCCAGGATCCAGTTTTCAACGTGTGGTAAGCCCCCTCCCTCTTCCAGACCCCCAGCGCTCGACCGCCAGCTGAGTCACTCCGAATTGTTGGGCCCTTTGTCTTTCTTGCCAATGAGTGCCGGCCAGCTGTTCCATAGGATCACTGAAAGCGAAGGCCCCAGAAAAAGTTCTATATTATTACCACCCACCACAATGCACTTTCTTTGCCGTATTATGTAAGGTAGGTAACTATATCAATGTGTACCTGCGCTTCATGAAGAGCACTATATCGCCTTCAGAGTTTGTAGAGAGTGACAATCCACCCGACCACAGGAAGACAGACCGTCTCTTTCATATTTCAAGGTTTGATAACAGAAAATGAGTAAGGTAATACTCAATTCCAAGTAGTACCATAAGCTACTTGAGCTTACTCGACACTATATCAAATCCAACTCCGAAAATACGGGATAATAGTGGTGGGGGCTAAATCCAAAACGGCGGGACCAACATGAGCCATGCCGCCTCCCATTTTGGTCAACCACCGGCATAACACCGTGATGATATGGGTTACCGCTTTCAGCTGCTCCGCATCAATGCACATACTGCCTCAACAACGTATCCTATGGGGGTATTCAAACCGATCCTTTTCGGCCATCTATCCACTACCTGGAGGGCAGGTTGCTGGCCGTTAATTTTCTACCAACCGCGACTGATTGTATCTCGAAGTCACCAGACGTCTGGTTGGTATCATCAGTTACAGTATTCCGGGCGGCGAAATCTCATCCTCAACCTCAACTCTCAACCATGAGAGCAACCAGCATCTTCAGCGCCCTCCTCTCCGTCACCACCACTCTCACATCCCCCATCGACCTCTCCACCAACGCCGACGCCGACGCATCATCCCCTCCATCCAACGAAATCACCATCAACTCCGCATCCACCTCCGGAAGCGGTTGCCCTCGCCACTCTGTCGCCATAACAATCAGCCCCGAGCGCACAGCCATAACCCTCGGCTTCGACGAATTCCAGACCTACCTCGGCCGACGCTTCGCCGACTCAGATCGCGATAAGAACTGCCAGATTCGCCTCAACCTATTCTATCCGGGCGGGTACACCTTTGCGGTGCTGGATGCCACCTACCACGGGTACGCCCAGCTCGACCCAGGGGTCACGGGCAGTCTGAGCACATCCTATTCCTTCGCGGGCGGGCGACCGGACAGGCGGAGCGGCAGGACGGAGAGTACCACGCAGACGAGCATTTCGGGGGGAGGGGGGTATGAGGCTGGGGGGGTGTACACCAAGACGGATGCGATACCGGTGAACTCGCGAGTGAGGGCGCCGTGTGGGAAGAATGCGACGATGGTGATTAGGACGAGGATTAATTTGGAGGCGGGCGGGGGTGGTGGTGAGGGAGAAGGGGAGGGAATGTTGACGGGAGATGATGCGACGTTTGCATTGACGCAGCAGATGAGGATTGAGTGGGAGGCTTGTGTGGAGTGAGAATGTTTTGTATATCATCGTAATGGTAGAATCGACGTTGTAGAATGTCGTTTTGGGCTATGGGGACGTTGTGCTGTGGTTTGGGTTTGGTCGGGGCACGGTTTGGCGTACCCCACAACGAAGGAGGCTTCGTTTGGCTGATCACCATTCCTTGTTGGCCACTGATCTTGGTGTGCCACATGAATGTACTTCAATATGCAGAAGGTATCATCTTGGCATGTAAGTTGCTCTTCAGGGTTGCATTCCCCCTCGCGGAGAACGTGTGCGCGATCGAGAGTGTGCGGGGTTCTTTGACGGCATCCAATTCGTGGAAATGACGGAAGAGGCTTAGAGATGTGGGGCGCTCGTTTTTGAGAAGAAGTTCGATGTGGGGGCGGATGCGAGATGATCTTGGCCTGGACGGACTACGGAGCACGACATACCATACGATTCGCCAATTACCCCTGAATTTGTCTTACACAAGCAAACAGATCAAATGGAGGACACCAACTTCTTTTTCGGTCTCCAGGACGCTGGAAATTCCAGTCTTCAATGCGCAGGTAACTGTACGATGGCCAGCGGAAGGCTATTTGTCAGCGGGGCAAACGGAGACCGGATATGCCGGCTGCGACGTCAGATTTGGCGACCACGTTGCTAATCCGTAATCCTTGTGTTGTCGTCGAGGCTTCCGTTTTCTTAGTGGTCGGCTGTGCCTCACCCTAGTCGCGGCATCCGCCAATCATAGCTCAGCGCACGGATCCATATTTGGTTCCTCACTCCTAGTGCCCCGCGTACCAGCTGCTGGATCGCGAGGTCAACTCTTGACGATAAATACTTTCATACCCTCGCCCTTCACCCTCGCCACGGTTCTACCTCTCCTCCCACTCCTTTCGTTTCTCTAGCTTCACGTATCCTAACCAATGGCAAAAATGCCGCACTTAATACTCAGTCGGGCAACGTAACGCAACGCAACACGACCCGCCACCCTCCACGCCGGCATTAGAGGAACGGATCAAACTCGTCGGCACAGGTCTCGCAAGTCTCTCGAATTTGACCCGCAACTATCCCTGATCTGGTACGCTAAAACGTACGCTCAACTGAGTTTGAGATCCGCGGACTGGCGGTAGAAAAGCTAGTGTCTCAGCGAGCAGCTTAATTGCATGACACTCGCGATCGAGGTCGGATCAGGCCAGCCACCGCCCAACAGAGCTGCGCAGTTAATGGATTGAATGCTTAAGTATGGCGCGTGCTGGCCGTATCTAGGCAGGAGTGCCGATGCCCGGCCTCGAGGTCATGCCGGCCAGTCAAGGACAAGGGGCAGAAACTAAGCTACCAGTGTCACATTGCGAACTTTAGAACCCAGGCATAAACGGGTGGAGACTAAGACAAAGGTATCCATGCGAAGCGTGACATTTGCAAAGAGCGGAGCGTGATGAGGTGAAGACCTCCTTTCCAAGGATCTCCAGCTGCCGACTCTAACCAGAATATAGATATCATGCTTCTTGGAGCCGGAGCCAGAAGCATACCAGCCGCCGAGCCCTCACTTCAACTGTTAGCCGATAACTCAGACGTTTATCTATTGAAGACACGGGCCAGATTTGTGGACGAGACAGAGCAATCTGCATGAATAGGCTACGTGGAGCAAGGCTACGGAGTGTGGCTCTGTTCCTCAGCGTTAGTGACGAGTATCCCTGCAAGAGCTGGAGTGGTTGTAGCCGGTCTTTAGTTGAAACGGATAATGATCAGTAAGTGGCTCTACCACCCGAGGCATCTCCAATGGTCCGCTCTCAGGTGATGATTCGCAGAATAATGAACCACCATTTCTCCCGCCTTTCGAAGAAATGCGTATGATGTCGACCAGATTCAGGAACGGCGAGGCTGGCTTCCGGATATGGCTCAAGGATCCACTTGAACGCGTCGTCAAGCAGCTCATCCTTGCTCTTCTCGATCCGCTCCATATCGTGTTGCGGATCAACAATGCGGAGATCTCTGCGGCAAGCTGACTCGATATCATCTCTGCGAATGTCCTGTAAGGAGATGAAGTCCTGGATGTTTGGATAGATGTCACCGAGCCGCTTCTCCATTTCCTTAGCATTATCGGCAAGTACTGCCAGGAAAGCTTTTGTCAGCTCTTAGGCATATTAGGTAGCGTCCTTCTGTACGACGGTTCCCGCATTGGTGATAAGTGCGGGCGAAGGGGCACTTAAGCACAGCATTTCCAACTACAGCAGCATCGCTAGCGAAAGGAATTCGGCTGCTTTTGAGCGCATTATCCCGGTCCTATTGCTGTTTTCCAGCTCCGGGTGCCCAGGAACACCGCGGGCCCCGGTTTGGTCGATTTTTGCAGCAAGGAGGGGAGAGAATCGCCTCGGGGCGCTCGTGTTTTGAGACGTGCCGCCGCCCCTACCTTGAGCGCTGGACGACGCATCGAGTTCTGCCAGGTACTTAGATGCGGTGCCTTGCCCAGGCTGCCATCGCAAGGTTATCGAGGAAGGGGTATTTGCTTGAGACACATCCGCCTAAGTTCAACTGCTCGATAGCACGCAAAGACAGGAGAGGGAGCGCCGCAGCGTTGCGCCAAGGGCTTTCGCGATGGAGATGGAGGGGGTTGAACGGACGGGGACGGTGTATCCAGCATCAACCGAACATCAGCCGCTCGAAGTCGTGAGGTGAGCGCTTCATGCGCCGCCGAGGGTGACCAAGTTTCCTGGCGGCGCTTGAAGCTCAGCGTCGCTTCTGTTTTGCCACTGAGGTTGTCAGCATCATCGAGTGTCTCGAGGGTGATGTGGTGCGCGTCCTCACATTTACCGGGGCTTACGCCAGACTCCGAGAAGAAGCCGGCTGCGGGGGGACTTGGATGCCGCTGGGGAACTGGTGAAGTGGTACGGTACGCTGGGGGAGAAAGAGAAGCCGATCTGGGCGATGGCTGTGAACTTTCGCTATGTCAAGTCGCTGCTGTACGCTGCGGAGCAGGTGGCCAGTAGGGTGGACGGGCGGTTGGCTGATCTTGTACTAGAGTGCCGCCCTTCGAGGGGAACGCTAACGCTCGCGCTACTCGCTGCCGAGACTCGGAGTCACGAACTCCCAGCCTAGTGGACAGGCGATTGCAGGGCCGTACGAGCGGGTACCACGACCGGTTGGTCACGATCGCTCACACGCTCTTTCTTCCTCACACGCCCTTTCTTCCTCACACACCCTTTCTTCCTCACACGCCCTTTCTTCTTCACACGCCCTCTCTTCCTCACACCTCACACCTCATTCTCGACTATTTCGTAGGTCTTCCCACTCTTATCCCTCACATACCCTCACATACCCTCAAAACTCTAGAATCAGTCAACACAATCCATCGCTGACAATGCGCAAAGACAGCCCCCCGCCGCCGTACGCAACAATGGCGTCCGTCAATCTTCCGCTCGACTACCTCGAGGCTGGTCGCCAGCCCTCGGGAAACAATCGCCCGCCTGCAACCGCCGACGACAACGACAACAACAATGGCGCTGTAGTTCGCTCCTCTAAGAGCCACGCATTTAAGTGGGAAGGCTCCGGAAGCTGCACTTTGTGCATGTGCACGAGTCGCGAGATCATTTCGATCAGCATTGTGGTCATTCTCGCTATAGTGGCCACAGTCGTTGTGGTTGCTCTGGTCGTTTTCAAAAAAGTGTAACCCGTATGTTTGTTCCTTTTTCTCACAGGGATCCTCTGACAATTTGACAGGGCAAACAAGTATTGGTTTGGGGCAGAGCATCAGTTTGGGGTTTTGGCAGGTACATGGGCATCGCGTCTGGTGTTTCAGGCAATATGGGCATGGAATTGGGCGTTTGGCAGGCACATGGGCATTGCGTCCCGCTTTCGGTAGACGAGATTCTGACAGACATGTAAAACAAACTGATTTTTGTCCGGAAAAAATTTACCGCGTGCCTTTTTTTTCGGATGATTTCTTCTCGACCAGCTTTGATAAATGCGCAGGGAGTTTACTCTGCTGAGGGAGAGTGGCACTGAGATTTCCAAGGCTATCTGGATAGCCGCTGGCGGACGTCTCACGCCCTCTGAGGCCTGCTACTCGATTGCGCTCGACGTCGCAGTCGGGCTGCAGCTCATCAACGAATATCTTGGCTCTCTCCCACATTATTGGATTGAGCCCGATGTTGAGGAGCTATGCCGCTCCCTCTTGCAGGACCTCTTGGATATCACCACGGTAAGCAGCGCCTCCTTCTGGCTCACCATGACCTTCCAGGGCCCAGGGGCGACCCACGATCGGCAGGCACCTCGGCCGCGAAACAACAGCACCACAGGTCGACAGGGAGCCCCTAGGACGAAGTTGCTAGTTATCCACCGGTAGAGACCAATTGGGAAGCTTAGCTAGCTGGGCGTCATGATGCTGACAGATGTGTACCTCAGCCACCAAAACGGCCGTCCGGCCCCACCCTCAAGCTGATATCCAAATGCAACCCAGAGTCCCACGAGAATGCGGTCGAGGATCTCCGGCTCCTATTAGTTCTTCTTTTTCCTTGCAGACCGGAGATAAATGGGCTTAAGTGCACCCGGCTCGCAAGTCCATCGGCTCGAGAGCGAAGGGAAGATGGCCGCGAAGAGGATCCGGAGTCGGAGCGTGGCCAACCGCGCGCGCATTCACGTGAGACAAGCCAACCTGCAGATTCCCTAAGTATTTATAGTGCTCGAGGGCTTCCCAAATTCGCCAGTATTTCCGCAACTGAGTCATTAGCGCCATTGGTCTAACCGCGCTCTTTCCTTTCTACCATTATTTGTATTATTGGTGCCCCACTATCGCCGCAAAGGTAATCCATCGGCGCTTGAGGTCGACGAGGCCGGCCTTGTGGTTTTCCGAGAGTTTCGGTAGCACCAGGCGGGGCTGGTTTCCATGTTGCCAGACATCGTGAAGCTCCTCGGCCTCTAAGGGCTCAGGTTCGGGAGTCTCTTTGCAAAGTTGTCGGTCGTGCTGGTGTGGTCAAGCCACAATTCCCAGCCACAATGAGCCACAGAGTCCGGAACGCTTTCTATTGCGTTGGAGGGGCAAAACACAAAATGTCCAAGGGCCTAATTAAAAAGAGGGCAAAATATTCAAGGGACAATGTTGAAGCGTGAATACGTTTTCTTGAGAGTCACTTGAGCAATCGCAGCGAAACCGTCTTGGAATTTCCTAAAATTGAGCACGATGGGACAGCATCTCAAATTTAAATCTCTTTGAGCACCATGGCTCCGAGATTCTGGCTCCAAGACGATGGTGTGCAACCGTGAATTGGGATGCCGCTTTACTTTGGGCAGGTACTCGGTGGCCCGAGCTCTAGGTACCTCTAGAGGGTGGTTGAGGGTGCCGAAAAGAGCGGGTCAAGGCTAGCCGAATTGGCACCCAGGACGGCAAAACAGGAGCTTTGTCTGCAACCCCTTCCTCCACAACCATACCACCTCAACAACCACAAATCCCCTCAAACCACCACCTTGATGTCCCCCATGTATTACGTCTCTCTACCGTAACCGAAACGATGAAAGGGAACTCCCAAGGCGCCGTCGAGGTGGCCCCTCAACCGGGCCCCGCGGTCCAAGAAACCGCCTTCGCCGCCGACATCACCCCCTCCTCCTCGACCCTCACCGTCCTCGAACACGAGCCGCTCCCCGATGAGATCGATCCTCCTACCCAAAATGGCTACGGCTCAATCCGACGCACCCCATCCTCCCAAGCCCAGACCCCGAAACCTAAAGCCCCGCCTCCCGCGCGCGCCCTCGCGCCAGACCTCCTCCGCGGCCTCCTCATGGTTCTCATGGCTCTCGATCACAACGCTATGGCCCTGCACTCGTGGCCCCATGGAACTGCCGTTGGAGGTGAAAACGATTCCGTCCCTGTCCACGAATGGAACCGACCCCTGGCCGTAACGATTCGAACGCTCACCCACCTGTGCGCTCCGGGGTTTACATTCCTGCTTGGCATGGGCGTCGCATACTTTGGGCGATCGAGGACAAACTTGGGATGGTCGGCTGGACAGATGATATGGCATTTTGTTGTGCGCGCTGTGGTGCTCACGCTGATCACAGAGGTGATGGGGCTGGTTATGACGGCTGGGAAGGTGTGGTTTCTCAATATCGTGCTGTTTTCGCTGGCGGTGGATTATCTCCTTGCTGGGCTGCTTTGGATGGCTGTTGCGAGGACAGAGAGGGGAGTGGGATATCTGCTGCTGAAGATGCTCCCGCAGGCGGAGGGAGACGATCGATGCCAGCCACTGCTGAGGGAAAGGAGGGGAGAGGATGGGCTGGATATTGCGCCGGACCGGACGATTATTCGGGCCGCGGATATCTCGTGGCACGTGCACAACGCGGTTCTTTTAGGGCTTTCGGTTATGACCATCTGGTGGAATATCTGGCTCAGTCCGACGGGCGGGTATTGCGGTGTCGAGCCGGGGTGGGAGAGGCCGGAGAGCGTTTGGCTTCGGATTTGGTTCTGGCCGGTTGGAGGGACAATGGTCGATCGAGTCCTGTCAGGGTTTCCGCCCATGGCATGGCTCTCGTTTGCGATACTCGGGCTGCTGTATGGGCGTGTTGTTCTCGCGCGCTCGTGGAGTACCAAGGCGATCAACGCGGCCAACCTCGCGGTCGGGGCTGGTTTCTTTTTTGTGTTTGTGCTTACCCGGCTCCTACACTTTGGAAATCTCTCTGAGGGGTGTCTCCATATGCCTGAACATGTGGCGAACCCGGACAAGAACCAGTACCTCACGTCAGCAGCCTCGTTCTTCTATCTCATCAAGTATCCACCAGACGTCGCCTTTTGGTCTGCCACCATGTCGGGCAACTTCTTCCTCCTCGCGATCTTTGGGGCTATACCACCGCGAATCGCCAACCGGGTGTTCCATGTACTCATTGTCTTCGGCACCTCGGCGTTGTTTTTCTACGTTGTACACCAATTTTTGCTGTTCACTACCGGAGCGTGGATGCTCTCTTGGGTGGGACACAAAATGGACTCGAATGACCCCTGGACGGGGAAGCCAGGCATTGGAGTGGATCAGACATGGGCGATATTTGCGAACGTGGCGTTTTGCCTGGCGGCGCTGTATCCCCTGTGTAGGTGGTACGGGTCGTTCAAGAGAACTAAGGGGCCAGATTCAATCTGGAGGTTCTTTTGAGTTTGGAGGAGCGTGGGGGAGTATCGAGGAGTGTTGAGAACAAGACTAGACTGCATACTAGCGAAGAAGTCCTCTTAGGCAAATAAATCACAATCAAAATCACGTCAATATTGCTAGATGTGAGGCGCCATGCTGCGTTTCGAGAGAAACGCAAATGATTAGGCGTCATGCATTTTATGCATTTAGTATTATCGAAAAGGAAAAACTTGAAGAACTGGAAAAGGAAAGGAACAGAAAAGAAAAAAGAAAAACTCTGCCTCCGTCCAACTCCAAGCATCACGCACTTTATGGCCTTGGCCTCCTCCCCTGATTCCACCAAGTCCAACACCCTCCCTGCCAATCACCCCGTCCAACCCTGCCAACGCCCCCCCACAAGCCCTGCCCCCCGTTTTCACCAAACTCCTGCTGTCTCCTTTCGTCCGACGTCCGCCCATAGCGCTGAGTCGGGGAAGAAAACTCAGGAACTAGAAGTGCTTGCTGTATTAGAAACATATGACGATTATCTCTAGAGTCTTCAAAACAAATAAGGAAATCTCCGCTGTACTTGCTACTTGCTTCTTGATCAGGCGGGCTCGTATGGCCTCGGAGACTGGGCAGTGACTTGGTGGGAGAAAAAGCTGAGGAATTGGAATTGGCCGTCTTCTTCAAAATTGTTGACGAGCACCTCTGAATATTTTCAAACAATGCTGCGATGCGTGCTTCAACCTCAAATCGGGATATCTGTGTGGCAGCGAGAACCCGCAAAACTGAGCTGGCGGCTTGAATTTTACACGTCAGGATGGTCGTGTTCGGCGGTATGTGGGGTTGCAGCTTTGCACAGCGAGATGGCAGGTACACGACAACAACTATAAATAAACGACGCTCTAATCCGTACCTTGATGGACTAGAACGGGCCATTGTGTACTTCAGTAGATATCTAGCTTAAGAACTAACTTATCTCGTCATCTTAGGAGGGAATGAATTGCAGCATGCCTTAGACAACTACAGGTATCGCATGTTCCTAGATCCCAAGGCACAAGATAAATAAAAGCAAAAGCCGCCAAAAGCGGATATTCTCTTCCTTCTACGCCGTTACTTGTGATGTGGTGATATCAAAGCTGTAGGTGCGGTATGGGGAGGCGACGGCTATATGTACGGTCAGCTCAGTATCCTGAGACAGCCTGCATGTAGAGTTCGTAGCTACGTAGATATATTTGGAGCTCGCTATAATTCAATGACTTCGCGGGACTTATCGGACTGCCTAGGAGGTATCTGGTGCATTGACTTTGAGTTGCGTGTAAAGGCCATGCTGGAAGGGAGCGGGATTTAGATCTACCTGGATGGCGTCACTCAGGCAGCTTGAATTTGAATTCATCAAGACATTCTGACTGCACATCAGATTGTTTGAGCTTCCATCCAGGGCAACTAGTATTTTTACTGTTACTTGCACATGTGCGAATAGATCGTGGCAAAGGTTTCATGTATAAAAATGTCATCCATGCTGGGCTTTTCATGGCGTGATGTATGTTGTTTGGGTAGTAGACTGTGGACAAAGCTACGTATGAGAATCATCATTTATGTTTGGATTTGAGGTTCACTGCATCGCAAGCCCCTTTTCCCCCGACGTGCCCAACCACACGGCAAACGGTCGAGTTATGATTAAGGGAGGAACGACGACTGAAATAGACATATCACCGATAATGTCGGGCCTTGAACTAAGTTCAGAATGCAAAATTATCAGACAATACAATTCCTGGAAGACTGCGCGCCAAAAGAGTAACAGTCTCGCACGGTGGAGGTGAAGTACCGCCGCCACCCCCTAGATCACCGCCAGCCACCTCCCTACCTCCATCACCGCAACATGTTGATATCAGTATGTCCCCCAGCCCTAACAGCCAATGACACCCGGCAGAATAGATCCCCGGATCGGCAGCTTCTAGATCCGCCAGAGGGTAGATTTTGTGGATTTTTGGTGGCTGGTAGTGTGGCCAAGCTTTCCCGCCAACACAAATGACAAGCTCGCTCGCATGGGCTGCAGGCAGGCAGCGGGCATATTCACGGGCGCTTTTTTTCGCTTCACTGCACACAAACGTGAAGCTTCGCCCTCGTCTCGGATGGGATGGTGGAGAGGTTCGGGTGGTGGGGCTCCCCGGGGCCGTGGGCCGTGGTGGCTGCCATGGCCCAGCCCGACGGAAAGGGAGGGTGAGGGCGCCTCCGGGAGCCTGGTAGTTGTCGCAGAGTGTGGTCCCATCAACAGCCCATTGGATGCAATGCACGTGCATGCGGCTCCAAGCCAATTACTCACCTGGCGTTGCGCCACATGCATGCGAGCAAGCGAGTTCATCGGGTTTCCTTCACGACAAGCCGTTACCGGTATACTTTGACCTTCATCAACGCATGCGAAGAACGTCTGCCGGAATCCATCACCGTTAGCACCGCTCTCGAGCCGGCTGTCGTCTCAAATCTTGCGCTTGTCTAGAACCCTGGTGGCGCCATTTTGGTCTTCCGCCTTGGGGAAACCGCTACCGGCGTGCGCTAGCTGCACCGAGAACTCCGGTCGCATCGGCTGGCAGGACCCTTTGTGATCAAACCTGAAGCTTTTAGGTAAGCTGGATGGGGTAGCTCTGGGAAACAGCGAGATTTTGGAGGGAGATTGCAAGCAACAGTGGCATCCATGCAACTCAGCCAGGCTGTTTTTAGGCGCGCTTGTGGCACGCCATGTGTCTTCTCCAGTTGTCGGTGGAGCTGTGCAACTGTGGAGAGCAGTTACCTCAGCAAATTCTGCCAGCGCCAACCTCGAGCGCCGCAAACGCGGGTTAGCAACTGGAGCGTCCGCCCGATCGCAGCCCCTCGTTCTTATTTCTTGCTCATGCGGCCGATTGCCCGCAGGGATGCTTATTTGTCGTCTTGACGGAGCGGCCAACCGATGCATCCCCCCCTCACCTCTCCGGGGCGCGCTCCGGGACCATCGAGACGAACCCCCCGCCTGTTGGGAGTCTGGAGATTCCGCCCCACGAAAGCGCAGCGACCATGAGACGACGGGGAGGAAGCGCACTGGCGTCCAAATGAATGGAGAGGCGGTTTCATGCTGCCGCGAGCCGATCACACCGGACGAGATTGCGGCTGGCAAGTGCAATTAGAATGGCAGAGAGTGACAACGGTTCGCTTGCAGGCGTTGATGCCGCTACCGCCCTGTGCGAATTGAGCGACCAAGGCGTCCTTCCGCAGACACCTGGGTGGGAAAGAAGCGGGGACTCCCGCGCTCAATCTCGAGATCGCGCGGCGATGGGCAAGATTGCGCGCCCAGAAAAAACGGGTGCGACGGGTGCCTGCCGCCACGGGCGCGGCGCATAGAGTGCAGTTCACTGCACCGAAATGGTGGTGGAGTCGCGAAGCCGGATGGTGCTGTGGTTTCCATGGCCTCGGGAAGCACCCAGTTGGAGCCGTTGGGGTCTTGGCGGCGCACCCGGTGCCAGCCAGTCCGGCCCCCCTGCGGTTCTCGCCTGCGGTTTGCCTCGCTGCTAGGGCCATGGAGTCGAGGCCCGACGTCCGGCAAGATGGGTCCAGCTCGAACCAGCTCATGGCTCCGGCGGATTGCGCGCAGCAGCTCTGGACGGGCCCACGAGCCCACGGGGACCCCATGGCTACCCCATCATCCATGGTCTGCCTCCCCCGTCCGCGAGCGAGCAAATGCGTACGAGCCCATAGAGCCAAAATTTGGGCGGAGCTTTTTGAGCAATCAGAGCGCGCCGTTCCCCAGCAATGGCATGGCACCCTCCTCGCGTCCCTTTTCGGCACCTCGGGAGGAGCACTCCGCGGCCAGATTGGGGAAACTTGGGGAATCCTGGGGTCGTGCTCTCCAGACTTACACGCGGTACTGCCGCAGTAATACATAAGGACGCGATGCTGCCCATGGTTTGACCTGTTCGTTCGGAGTCAGCCAAGGTTCACAACGACATCTCTCGTCCTCGACCTTCGCCTCGGACACACAGACAACATGTCTTCG
>Ga0247770_1001819_pt1 | contig 14549 bp, 19 predicted proteins | sample UWRJL136409B6_FD_179943 | JGI IMG/M metagenome (GOLD analysis project Ga0247770, IMG submission 179943) | Plant litter microbial communities from Arlington Agricultural Research Station in Wisconsin, United States - UWRJ-L136-409B-6 | ecosystem: Environmental > Terrestrial > Plant litter >... | reverse complement strand
CGACTCCATAAAGCCGCCAGACAATACCTGGTACTGGCCAGCCAGGGCCTCGGTCGATTTAACCAGGTTCTGGATTGGTCCGTTGACCATGTCCTGGATTTCTTCGCCAAGTTCTGAGATCTGCTCTTCACTGCCCCGGTAAATGGTATTTACCTGAGTCAACCCAGCTTCAAACTGGGTGAAGGCTCCAACAGCTGCCGTGCCAAAGCCAACGATCGCGTCTTCGTTGCCGGTGATCGCATCCTTCAGCAGGGCCAGATCTTGAATCGACCCGGTATTGACCCCGAGGGAACCCATCAGGGCCAGTGTCTCAGGGATGCGCTCCAGGCCACCACCGGTAAATGCGCCCAAAAACTGGGTGCTTGCCTTGGTTAGACCCTCAATACCCGTCTGGGCAATGCCAATCATCTGGACGACGTTAGCCACCCAGCCAAAGGCATTTAGTCCCTCGCCCATACTGGCGAAGAACCCTTTCATCCCAACAGTTGCTTTAGTCGACTGCTCCGCCGTCTCAACCAGCACCTTGTTGGCGAGGGCCGTTGACTCGACAAACTTATCGGTGCCAGCCGCTGCATTCGTTGCCGCTGCACCCAGGTCATCGAACCCAGCGGTGATGGCCTTAACGTCTTTAGCTGTTTTCTCTCCGCCAAACCCCTGAACCGTTGCCCTGAGCCGCGAAACTTGCCGCTGGGTCTGTTCGGTGGCCTGCTGGTAGAGCTTTAGGTCTTTGACATTTTTGGTGAGGTCACCCGAAAAATCTCGGGCCGCTTTAGCGGTACCAGAGAACTCGGCTCTAAGTTTTGAATAGCCCTTCGCTAGCTGGTCGTTGGTCCGACCAACCTTCTCCGCCGCTTTCTGGTAGACCTCCATCTCCTTCACATCTTTGGTGAAGGATTCTCGGAGCTTTTTTCCAGATTCGAGCGTTTCCTTAAATTTCTTGGGCAGGGACGCTAACGCCTCCTGAGCCCCCCTCACTGTTTTGGTGAGAGCGCCGAAGCCTTTATTCGATTCGTCCAGACCCTTCTGAAGGTCTGAATTTTCGGCTGTAAGCCGGATTTTGGCTTCGCGGTCCTTGGACATATTGCCTCTAGACGGGCTGGAATGCGGTTAGATCGATTTCGATCGGCTGACCATCTTTCGTTTTGGTCTGGATCACCTCCCCTTGGTGTTTGGCCAAGAACGCTTCTAGCGACTTCTGCGCCGTCTCGCGCTCGCGTTTGTCTGGGTCGCGCCTGAGTTCGGCAGTTTGACGGACCAGCAGTGATAAGAATTCTTCTGAGTAGCGATCGCCCAGGGCCATAGCCCCGGGCACGCCATAGAATTCAATCAGCATGGCCAGAAAGTCTACGTCTGGGTTTCCACTACTAGGGGATTTTCGGAATATCCGTTCAGCACTTTCGCTGTCTCCTGCTCGATTTTTGCTTTGATCAGGTCCGCCGTCTGTTTGTTGTTCTCCAGGGCCGTCTGGACGTACCCGAAAAAATCCAGCTGGTGCAACTGGGCGAGATCGCTAGGTTCATAGGCCAAGTTTTCGCCCTTCGGCCCCGTTTTGTATTTCCCCATGTTTTTGCCATCCCGCTGCATGGAGGCGGTGACAAACAGGGTGCAAACTTGCTCAATGTCGCCAGCTTCGATCAGTGCGCTTACGTCCAGCCCTTTTGAGCCCTCGCCGGTGGGCAGCATCTCCGCCATATCTAGCAAGCACTTGAGGCCTTCCGGATCAGTCAGAATGTCCCCCATAGAAGCGTTGTGTTTGACTAATAGCGCCACCATTTGTTGATAGAGCTGCTTGAAGTCAGACAGGCCAGGGTTGGCCAGGGGGGAGATGCGCTTTACCTGAATGGTTTTCCCATCAGGCATGTAGACGGTGACGTAGGGAGACTTGTATTTAACTTCAGTCATGGCTAGTAAAAAAGTAAGGGGCTGTGTGAGAACGAAACTAGATGCAGGTAACCTTCAGATCGGTGTCAACCAAGCTGAAGAAGTCACAGGTGCCGGGCAGGTTGTTGATGTTCATCACCATCTCGGTTGACTCAGCCGAGAAGTCGATCGCAGCACTGGCCGGGTTCGGCTCGCAGTTGTAGACCGTTAGGACCGAAACGGTGCCAAAGGTGTCAACCAGGTTGCAGGTGAACTTCATGGGTCCAGCCGGCAGGCCTGAAATTTTGTTGCCGGTGAGCGTCTCAGGCAGCAACAGGGTGACCATTTCTTTCGCGGCAACAAGGTTCGTCGAGAAGACTAGCGCTCCGTTTGCGCCAACGCCGAATTTGTCAGGTGTTCCCTTCCACGTTGCGTGGTCAGCAAAATCATCCTGAGCTAGGGGAGCGCTGGCACCTTCGCGGACCACCGATCCATGGGCAACAGCATCAGCCGCCACGCCATAGCCGAGATAGCCGATGACCTTGGCGGGAAGGGCCTCTGACACGACTTGCAGCTGGTAGGGCCAGTGACTTGCAAATGAACCCGCCGCAAGTTTGCGGTTCATGCGAAACGCGATCGTCTCCATGTTCATGACCCCAAAGCTCAGATTCATTACGGGCACTGTCCCCGTGGGAATAGTCTGCGCCCGAGTCATCTGGCCCAAGTTGTTGCGAGTCATCATTTCGCGCACCTGTGCCCCAGGGTCAATCACGACGTTGTTGGGCGGTGGAAACGCGATTACTAGATCGTCTTCAATACGCTGGAACGCAGCGTTAGCAGTACCTACGAATGTTCTATTGAGCAGTTGAATGGTCATGAAATACCCTCCGGAGGTATTGGTTAATCGGTCGGTCGTTTTCCGGAGGGACAGGCTCTATTCGGAGTCTGTCGAAGCAGTCTTGGCCGTAGTCGCAGTCTTTCTGGTCGTAGTCTCGGGCTTGGGCTCAGGCTCAGATTCAGCCTTGTTCTTCGGCACTGGAATGACCAGGCCTCGCTCAAAGGCTTGGTCAGGAATCTCAGAAGCTTTATGAATTCCAATCGTTACCAGCTGCTGCGGAGTCCCTAATGTCGCAACTTCTGGATAAACGTCTCGGGTCAGATAGACTTCGTCGCCTGCTTTAACGTCACTCTTGGCTAAGGGCATAAAAGACCTAGGTAGCTACCCTATTTTGCAAAGGATAACGTTTACCGCCGATAAACCGTAAACATTCTCAAGGTAAGCAGCTCAAAGCCGCCGCTGTAATGCGGCTTGGCGATTTATTTGGGGGATTTAATTTAGGTCATTTAGCAAATTGATCAGGAGGTTGATCTCTTCTATGGAGAGTTCATCGATCCCTAGCTCGAAAGAATCCCCCAGCTCTCCCGCTCGGGCCATGTCTACCAGGGCAATAATTTTGTCTCCCTTGGCCGGAGCTGTCAGGGGGGCGGGTTCCTCAACCTGCGCCTGGTCCTCGCTGGGGTGAGGCTTCAGGTGAACCGGAGCATCGGTGTCGAGAATGTGGAAGCGGTCTTTGTAAACCTGGAACTCAAGCTCGCGATCGCCGGTGACGCGAAATATAGTGACGCCGTTGGCCACAATTATTTTGGCCTGCTTGGTGGTCGTCACAAAAACGCAGGCTAGGTCAAACTGGGGGGTGGCCAGGAATGACCAGGTACCGGTTTTGCCATCGAGGAATTGGGCGATCGCCGCGCTATAGGATTCGATTAACTCCGGGATATGCCGCGCCTCGGCAGTCGTTACGCGCAGAATACCCTTTCCCGAGCCCTGAGAGACATACTTAATAGTCTCGACTTGGCCTAATACTGTGCTTAGTTGGGATGAATTAGGCCAGGCGATGTTCAGGGTGCTAAAGGCAATGGCCAAACTCAAGCTTCTCTCAATTTCCATCTTTTGAAATCGTAAGGACGCGATCGCACCGTTTAGCTTTTTGCTTGAGCAGCATAATGAACTGGCCACCACGCTGGGAAGTGATCATCCGGTTGATTTCGGCCACCCGTTCGGCTCCATTGGGATCGTAGTGGATGGGATCGATAGTTTTAGGTCTGGCCTTTTTCTTGGGTTTACGGATCACTCTCCGCTCACCAACGCCACCAGCTAGGGTGATGTCCCCATAGGTTCTCACCAGGAAGGTGGTCAGCTTTTGATTGTGGTTTTTGGCCTGCTCTGCCATGCGGCGATCGATGCGGGCGATCTTCAGCTTGGTCTTTCTCCAGTTGGCACCCTCAAAGGTTTGTCGGGCCAGCTGCTGCTGGAGCTTTTCCTTTCGCCGCAGCAGCTTGGGGTCTGGCTGGTAGGCGCGGATCTCTTTGCCTGTGTCGGTAGTGCCCAGCAGCGGCGACAATTTCTCTGGGGCGGTGATGGTGCAGGCCACCTCACGGAGCTTCACCGGATCATCCTCAATGTCACCAGTGAGCTGGAGGTAGTAGGCATCGGGCTTTTTGGCTATTTTGACTACACGAATGCGGGTTTCGCCCCAGTCCTTCCACAGGTGTTTTACCCGAAAAGCCCCCAATTTAGGGATTCGGATCATTCCGTCGCGATCGTTGATGGCCGTGACTTTAAATGATTTCCCGTCTTCGTGGATAAGGGTGTCAGTGCCATCATTTCGACTTTTGAAGCGGGGCTTACCCCCCTTTCCAGATTTGTACCGCGCCCAGGCATCCGCCAGGCTGCGACAGGTGCCCCGGATAAACCAGGCGGGTACTGCTTTTAGCCAGGGCTTATCGGGATGGCGCTTGTGGGCGAAATAGCCTGCCAAACTAAAGTTGGATGAGTTGGTGAGCAGGGGCTCCCGGTAGGCGTAGGCCTCGTAACTTTCGGGATCTGTTTGTATTTGATAAGCCTTGACCACGGCATTGACGGCAGAGAGGCTATAACCTGTGGTCTGGCTTAGAGACTCAGAAAAGGCTGGATCAACCGGCATTTTTGAATGAGTGCATTCCTCAACCCAGCGTTGAGCTACTAGGTCAACCTCTACAAACTCATGGCTGTTACCCGACGGGATGATTGAGCAGAAGGGAGCGTAGGGCTTTTTCCGTGCCATGTATGTGTAGGGGGCCAGGTTGTCCTCTCCCCAAGGCAAATTCTTGTCAATGCGGCGGTATTGCCAGGGGATGGGACAGCAAGGGGCGCGATGCCAGATTTTCTTTTCCTTGCCGCCCACAACCTCTGTAACCGCGTAGGCTGCCGTGAAGGCATCAAGCTCTTCCAGTCGTCTCAACCCTTCATTCCAGACCCAGCGCAGCGCTGAGAGCCACTGATCAATGGTCTGTAGATCAGTCTTAGACAACCGATCGAGCTTGAAGGTTAAGGTTTTCACGGCAGATCCCCAATCGCTATCGGTGCAACCAGGCTAAAGCTATCACATATTTCGAGAGCCATGCTATAGTGACGTCGTCGCTGAAAAGCGATAGCTCTAGGGTGGTTCTAGGGCTTAGTGACTGGATAATCCTTCGGGAAAAGCCTGATTCGTCAGGGCCCAGTGGACGGGGCTTTGCTCCGAACGGTGGGGGTTCCCCACCCAACCAACCTCATCCCCCAAGTAAGCACGGCTCATGGTTAGGCTGACCGCAGCCCAGAACATTGAAAACTGAATAGGGGATGTGGTCTCTCGGCTCTGTGCTTGCTGAGCGATCGCGGTAAGCAGCCTAGGCGGCTTCACCCTCTGGGTTAAATGGCTGCACTTTGCTATCTCTCCCTCGGGATTGTTGCAACCACTGGGTTATGCTTCGCAGTGCGATCGGTAGGTGTTGCACATTATTTTGATCCAGTGCAAACCTCTTGCAAGGTGAGGGCTGTTGCATAAGAAGCAAAACAGTTAACTGGCTGCACCCTAAAAAGGTGACAGGTTGCACTGACTTAGGATGTTTGGCACGATAGGGAAATCGAATTTCTCGATTAGCCGCGGTGTTGCACCCGTGAAACGTGGCGTCTTGGTTGAGGGCCGGCTGCACTACCCGATCCGTCTGTCACTCGCGTTGCACCCTTAGAAACTATTGGCTGGTCGCACCGTGTTGTCGTATCGGAAGGGTTGCACCCGAAATTGGTAACCGCACCGAGAAGTGATAAGGCTGCACAAATGGGAATATCAAAATCCTTTTGGGTGGTTTCACCAGGTTTACAAGTTGCGGGCAGATGCTAGAAAAAGGCTGCACCTAAAAGGCGGATAGGTTGTTGCACCTTATTCTGTGCCGTTTTAATTTGAGCAAAAAGTTGTTGCACTACCGCAGGGAGATTGGAAGACGTTGCACCCGCAAATTCAGAGTAGGTTGCATCTCCAAGTACTTTAGGGCTGCTGCGTTGCACAAGCATCAAAGGTTGCACGATCGCAGGGGACTTGAAAGCGTTGCACTCCTTAATTGAGCTGGAAGTGAGAGTTGTTGTACCAAATAAACTTTGCGCATCCTGCTGGGTTGCACTGAGAAGTGGTTTACATAAGTTGCGTTGCAACATCGTCAAAAGCCTGGAGTGTTGCACTAAGACCTGCTTAGTTGACTCGCGGTTGCACCAAAACGAGGCAACTGCTGAGGTTGCACAATATCGGTCGAGGGATTCCCTTTTGATGGTTGCCCAAAGACGGAGATTAAGTATTTAGTTGCGTTGCACCGGGTAAACTTCGTGTATTCTCAGGTGCTTATTGGTTGCACCTATTCGGCTATTGCTTATTGGTTGCCCCACAACCTTCAACGTTCTTGGTTGCCCCTACTCACAACAAGATCTTCGGTTGCATCCAGTGACGGGATTTGAAAGGTTGCACTTTTACCTGTAATCTTGGTTGTACCTCTACCTGCAATCTTGGTTGCATCTATAGAAATAAGAGCGCTGGTTGCACCGTTGGACAGCGCATTTCACTCAAGGTCGCAAATAATGACTATCCGTAATCTCCTCCACTTAGCTAACACCTACACGCTAGCGGGCCACACTGCCCCGCCAGTCGAGATAAAGCCTTATCCCTATCTGCCCTCTGAATGGCAGACATTTGATACCTTTTGGAACACCCATAGATCCAAATTTGAGCGCTGGGCAGCGCCGTGGGGCGGTGACGCTGAACAGTTGGCCGAGACTTTCTACAAAGTGAAACTGGGCCAGGTCGGCAATGGTTTTACAGATCAGCCTGGGTCTCCAGACCCTCGTAGGGATCTGCAAGCAATGGCAGAGTATTTTCGATAATATCCACCAGCTGGTCACTCAACCCAAAGCGATCGCGGTTGATTTCTAGGCTCTTGTGAATATCGCCATCAGCGTGGCGCATGCAGGCCGCCTGCCAGTCGCAGACCATCTCCAGAACATCGATCAGGTTCATCCCACTGACGCCCATGGGGAAGTGCTCAGGGTGATGCCTGTTGTGGGCGTAGTGGTGAGGCAACGCGGTCTGCTTCATCGCTTCGAGCTGGGCCATGTACTCCGCAGAGCCGTAGGTTAGGCCCTCTAGATTTTTGGTGACCTCCTCAAACATTTGTAGTTCAGGAGCGGCTAGTTTGCTGCGATCGTGCGTGAACATGCGCCGGCCTAGCTCCAGCTGCATGGCCGCCAGCAGTCGCATTACCTGCTCGATGTGCACGAACGTTTTGTAATTGGTCTGTTCTTGGTTAGGGGTGAGAGCCATTTTAGTAATCAACAACGTTTAGGGTGATTCGTAGAAAGCCGTGGACCTTCATGGTCAGTTCGTTGAGCATCGTGCGATATTCGGCCCGGCCTCGGTTGTTGGCCAGCACAGGCGTACAGCCGGCATGCTGAACTTTCCAAACCCTTAGGGCCTCAGCTATCTGTCGCCGCACCCAGACCAGGAGAGAGGTTAGCTGCTGCTGCTCTGGGTAGACCAGGCCATAGGTGATGATCATGGTCACGTTGTCCTTTTCGGACCCCAGCGAAAAGTCTTCAAACATCCGGTAGCACTTCAGCAGGGGGTATTCATCGTAGGGAACCCCAAAAGCGTCACAGTCGCGGATGGACTGAACAATAATGGGCTGAGGCTCCCCGTTCGCCACCGGGTAGGCTCTCGAATATTCCGAGTTGAGCCAGTTCATTAGGTACTGGCCCATCCGGTTCATCGGTTCATCAATATGAATGTTCGGCTCTGGCATGGGTCACCCTATAAGTTGTATTTGCGGCGAAAACTACGGCGGCGATCGCGGGTGTTGCCCTCCAGTTCGTAGACATTGCCGGCGACAGGTAAGCTTTTTCGGACCCAGCGCCGACCAGCCTTTGTGGGCCGATACCGACCGCCTCGGGGGGCTTTGTATTTGACTGGGCGGAGCAATCTAAGCATTGATCTCCCCCTCAACGTAGAAATCCATTACGTCTTGCTCGACCCGATCTAGGGTTTCGGGCGTCCACTCGAAGGATGGGTCAACCAAAACCTGAAGCTCTCGCCCACTGGTGAAGGTGCCGGCATCCGCCGTGGGTATCGGTCTGAACACATCAGATTCGCTCAGCTCCCTCAACGCAGCGCCTGGCGATGGCTGGGACATGATGTAGCCCCACTCCAACTCAGTCAGGTATTCTTCTTCTGACTTATTGGCGTTTGGGTTTCCGATCTGAGCCTGCATGCGAGCGTCTTCCTGAATCCGCCGAGCCAGGGCCGGGGCCAGCGGCTCCCAGTTCTCGACGCGATCGCTCATCGCCTGAAGATCAGCACCAATTTTCTCCAGGTCTTCAATTCCAGATTTGCTCAAATCTGAATTTGTCATAGCTCATACTCCGGGTCGTAGTCCGTCAGCGGAGCAGCTCCTAAGGCCCTTCGATAGAAAGGGTTAGAGGTATCTGCAACCCCAAAGAACCCATAGGGGTCGTGATTGCTCCTGGCCCCCGAAATCGTAGAGATGACGGTCACACTACGGCTGACGGTGTCCGGTAGTTCTGTGCGGGGCACTTCCCCTTTCAGCACTACGTTTTGGGGCGTGATGCCATACCCCTGCTGCGGCGGCGGCATGCCCAGGATAGAAATGTTGTAGCCAGCAGTGACCATGAGCAGGATGGACTCAGCATCCTTTCTGTAGTTGACGGCCAGGTTCGAGACATCGCTCGACTCGGAGGGATAGCCCGAAACCTGAAAGTTGATCGCCATCAACTCTGCGGCGATCAGGCTGGTAGCCATCCGCCCGATCAGCGGGTCAATGCCGGCTAGGGGAGTCTCATAGATCATCCCCAGCACAGCTTCGATGTAGCCCTCCTGGTCAAGGGCTACATCGTCGATCTCTTCGGTGGTCAGCACCTTGCCGGTTACGTGGGGAGAAGCCCCCAAGTGCAGACGCCCCTTGAGTTTGCGCATGATTCGCTCATAGGTGGTGAATCTAGGCGGTGCCATTACCTGCCGCTGCCTCCGCTAAGGGAACTTGCCAATCTGATCCAGCTGCGCAGCTCGCCAGAAATATTGCTCACGGCCCGCACCCCAGAGGCAGTGTTCCGAATGGATCGGGTGCCCAGCTCCGCTCGCCGAGGGTTGCGGGCGGTCTTAGTCCCGTAGTAGGGGTTGCTGGAGTAGGCCCGCTCACGGCGAGCCCGGTTGACCTGGCCAGATGTGCGCCGCCGCCGGCGAGGTCGGCGATCCTTCCCTCGCCCGCGAGCAAATTCTGCATAGTCGCCAAGCATAAATGTGGCCATCCTCTACCTCCGCCTCAACTTGCGAACGCCGTACTTTCCACCTCGATAAGCCCCATAACCACCAGCGGCCAGGCCAGCGCCGGCGATCGCCCCAGCTCGGCCCGGCTTAGCCAGTACCATCAGTCCCAGTCGGGCCTGGCGACCCAGCTTTAGTGAAGGGTTCCGCAGAGCTTTCTTGGAAGCCGCTTCCACCACCCGGCGGGTGCCCTTAGCCGTGCTACGGCTATTGACCAGCCGCTGTGGAATTAGCCGGGCAAGGCGGGGGCGTTTTTCTTTGAAGGATTTGTAGCCCATCTTGTAGCCCTGACGGTAGCCAACGTCGGCCAGGCGGTTAGTCCCAACGCCACCGACGACGGAGCCAGCACCAACGACCCCAGTCGCTGTGCCCACTTCGCGGCCCACCCGTCGTTTCTTCGGGCGAGCTGTCGAAAAATTGCTCCAGTCGCCTAGGCACGCCAATTTAATCCCTCCGCCGGGTGGCCCGGTAAAGGCCATAGCCCAACGCTCCAACAGCCAACCCACCGACTGAACCGGTGCGAAGGGGGCGAGCGACTACCGCCTGCTTGAGCAGTTTTGCTGCGGATCGTTTGACGGGAGCGTTATTGATGATGATGGGCCGCCCCTTGGCATATTCCCAGGGGAATTTTGGCCCGGGTCTTACCCGCCGGCGGGCCACGTCGTAGTCAAACACTTCGCCGACAGAGTTCCATTGCGATTTGTTTTTGGCAAGATTGTCAAAGCTTTGCCGAACAGAGCGATTCAACTCCCGCCGCGCTTTCCGGGAGAGCTTCTTGCCCTTCGAGGCTCGATACTCTCGGGTCGCCTGGCGAATTACGGGGTTCGCATAACTTCGGTAAGCCTTCTCCCTAACCGCAGCGGCTGACCCAGCGCCGACAATAGCTCCACCACCCAGGGCCGCCGCAGCTCCGCCGAGGCTGCCCCGAGGTCGCCGCTTTTGCTTATCTCTAGACCCCCGAGGTCGGCCAAATTCTGCGTAGTCGCCCATAAAGTACATGGCTTAACCCTTTCTCCAGTGCCTACTGATCTTGCCCCTCAGCTTTCTTGGGCTCCTGCTGAATTGCCTCCCTCCCCTCTCAGCCCTTGATTTACTCCGGTTCAAGCTTCTGATTTCTGACTTATCGAGAGACTTCCATGCCGACTGGGGAAGGTATTTTCGGGTGACGGTTCTGCCACCCTTTTGAACCCTGGAGTTGCCGCCATCAGCCGCCTGCCACTTCTGCTTTGTCCATCTGCGAAGGCTTCTTTGAGCCTTGCCTGGGCCACCCTTGTAGCCGCCCCCCGACTTTTTATACTGCTGGGCTAGCAGTTGCGCCTTGCGGGCTGACCATTGCCCAGGCTTGCCCCCAGAGGATGAGGCCATGACGCGGTTTTTGATCTGCTCCCTGAGCCCAGGGTTGGTATAGTTCCCGCCCATGAACTACCTCATTCGGCCTGCTCGTTTCTCGCGGTTGTAGAAAGCCCTGGCGGCGGCGATCGCATCGGCCTTGTCATCGCCTGTAACTTTGACGTACATGCTAGGGCCGCGCTTCAGGCCGAGACCAAAAGGGCCGCCCTTGACCAGAGTGCGAATCTTCCGCCGCCGCCGTTTTTTATCTCTAGAACCTTTGGGCCGCCCAAATTCAGCATAATCACCCAGAAACCGCATGTCTGCCTCTTATAGCTAATTCGCTGAGCAGCTTAAGGCCTAGAACTCGATCGCGTCTTTGTAGGTGTCCCAGCTTTTGCCAGAGGCTTTGGGCATGGGGCAGCGGGCTTCCAGGTCTTCGATCGACTTGAAAGGCTCTTCCTGTCGGCAGGCGTCCAGCTTTTCAACGGTCTTAGGCCCTAGACCATCAATGAAGTCAGCGATTTTTGCAGGAGAAGCAAAGTTGATGTTGAGCTTCGGCACGGCATCAGTAACGACCAGCTCGCCTGGCTTGAGGCTTATGGTGGCTTGATCGCTTTGAGTCTGGTTGATGGTTTGGAGAGCATCGGGCAACTGCCGAAATTGCACCCCTTTTTGGGTGCAAAATTCTGAAATCAGGTATTGCTTTGGGATTTCCCCAGGCAGGTAAGGATTCTCCCGAGCGGGGTAGACATTTGCCCCCTCGGTGACGATGGTTTTTTTGACTCTTACAGGTTGATTAGGATCGATAGCCATGGGGTCACCTTAATAAACGGGAAATGAGCGAATCTGAGAATGATCGGATTGGGGCTGTGCGCCGATCGACGGCAAATTATGCGGCGTCTTTAACCTGCCAGCTCATAAAGAGCTTGGGCCGAGTAAAGATGCAGATACCAGAAGCGACCCCAGAGATAACGTCTAGGGAAGGGAACTTCTCTTTCTCCCGAGCCACCATGTAGAGGTTGGTTTGAACCGTGCGGGGGTACCGCTCCATGTTCTCCAAGCCCTCGATGCCCGTGCCTTCCAGGGTGGGGCCGAAACACCGCTTGCCCATACCCTTCTTGATGAAGGAAACCCGGTTGGAGTTGTGGAACCGCTTGCGCAGCACATCCTTATCTAGGGTCTCTTCCTCGTACATTTCGTCGAAGGTGCCAGGCATCGTTGACGAGCTGTTTGTCTCTGGTACCAGCATAGGAATGCCCCGGCGGCGCATTACCTCAGTCATCATTTCGGGGGAAACAGAACCCACCTGGGTGACCGTCATGGAGCTGGCCGCCTGCTTGGTGCTTTCCTGCATCAGCAAGTCTTGGTATAGCTCGTCTGAGATCAGGGTGTGGTCAGGGCCAAACCCATTGGTACGCTTATAGATTCGGACCTTTTGGTACAAATCCAGCATTCCGTTCGCCGTCGAATACTGATCCCACCGGGCTGGGCCCAATAGGGGGTCAGGGAAGTGGTTGTAGCTAGCCCCAGGCTCCTTATAGTTGAGCGTCCAGCCCGCGTGGGTGCGGTTGTCGCTGGCGGTCACCTCGCCAAACTGAATCGCCTCAAAGACCATCGCATTGATCCGGTCGATGAACGCCTGGGCCATTTTGGCGTAAGAGCCAAACAACATCTGCGCCAGGTCGTTATTCGTCCCTGCCGCGATCGCGTTGCCTTTCTCATCCAAAATGTCATTGACGGTGAGGCCCTGGGCGTCCGCGAGCATCATTGCATCGCGGATTTCCCATTGAGTCTCTTCGTCAAATTCGTACTCAAGACCCATTTTGAACATCTCAGCGACCAGGCGCTTGAACTTCCCGTGACGGGTGATGGGTAGGGTGGCACCAGGCGCAATAATACTGGCCACCGTTCTAATGTCATTGACCACGTACATCAGAAATTTGCGATTGGTGTGGGTCGACAGCGGCGCGATTAAGTCGACCAAACCATTGCGTTGCTTCAGGTAAGTAAGCCGATCTTCGATAACCGCAGCCGCAGTCATTGCGTTCTCTGCGTCTGTCAGGAACTTTGCAACGAATGCCATGTAACAACCTCCAAGGGTTCAAAAGGAAAGGGATAAGTTTGCGGTCTTTCGCCGATCGGCGGCAAACCTAGAAACGGGTGCCGAACACCAGCTGTGGGAGCTGGCGCTTGATGTCGTCGTCGAGGTAAGGGATCGATCGCTCGTAGACCTCGCCTTCGTTGCAAGCGTTGACTTCCTTGGGGCCAGTCGCCATGTCGATGCTGTGGGAATAGATCCCAAAGATCTTGTTGACGCGAACGCCTACACGCACACCGGCTGGAACGCTGACAGCAGCATTGTCAACCAGCACAATCCCCCCGCTAGCAGGGATGATTGACTCGATCGCGCCAATCTTTTCTGGGGCAGCGAAAGTAGCAGCGCTGCGGGTGATGGTGCCCGCGCCGCTGGTGGTAGTGGCATTGAGGGCGTGCTGCTTGCTCCAATCGCGAGCGAGCAGCCAGACCACATCGCCCACCGCAACAGCTTCGACCAGGTTGCTGAAGGCAGGATCGTCATTGATCTCCTCAACAATGTTGTCGGCAATGTTGCTGCGGACTGTATCACCGGCCATGAAGGTCAGCGTGTCGGTACCAATCGTCAGCGTGATTGAATCGGTAGCCTGCCAGGTGCCCGCCAGGGTCACCTTGCCGTAGGATTGCAGCACCCAGAGCTGATCGCCAGGCTTGAACAGCTGGAATCGGTCTAGTAGAGCCCCACCCGTCTTTGACCCGGAGGTGAAAGCTGACGTAGTCTTAGCGCGAGGTAGGAACCGCTGCACGTCCCCAATCTCGACCACAAATTGTCCGCCGGGCAGCACTTTCTCACCCTTAGCGTTAGCCGTTACATCCCAGGGATTAACGGTGATTGAATACGGGTGGTGATGATCGGAGTTCGAGAAAATCGCGGGTCCGATATCGTAGCTTTCTTTGTACTCAAAACGAGGCATGACGGTTACTCCTAACCTAGATTGTTCCTGACCGAGGCTTGCCTACTAGATGTCAAGGTTGGCGTTGACTTGTTTGGCGTAGGCGGCGGCTGAGGCCTTTGCGGCTCCAAGCATTGCTGCTTCGTCGGGGGATAGTTCCTCCTCCACGCTCGCTCCGAACTTCACAAAAGGGCCGCAACGCTGGAAGACCTCCAACTGCTTCTCCATGGCGTAGAGTTCGGTCTCTGCATCGACCTGGTTTTCGTTGCAAACGTTGGAGAACGCTGCGAAGCGATCGCCGTCACCCGAAAACTCACCAACGATGGCGCGGTGGGCAGTGGGGGGTAGCCAGCCTTCTTGGAAGCCCAAATCAGCCTCACGGGTCAGTTCCATGAGTCGGCCAATCAAAATGCTGTTCTCCTGAGCCGCTGAGAACTGAGCTTCTAGGTGGTTCACCCGGCGATCGCGCTCCAGGTCGAGCTTGTAGCGGGAGTAGTCAACAGAGTCAACCTCCCCATCTTCTTCACCATCACCGTCGTCGCCCTCGACATCGAATCCAGCTTCAGAGGCCGCTAGATCCATAAAGTTCTCGTAGGCGTTGTCATCCTCAGCGGTAATGGAGAAAGCCTGAGCCAGGGTGTGGGCCGCCAGCTCGGGGTCGTCAAAGTCATCTACAGTTGCGGCACCGGTC
>Ga0247770_1001818_pt1 | contig 14558 bp, 10 predicted proteins | sample UWRJL136409B6_FD_179943 | JGI IMG/M metagenome (GOLD analysis project Ga0247770, IMG submission 179943) | Plant litter microbial communities from Arlington Agricultural Research Station in Wisconsin, United States - UWRJ-L136-409B-6 | ecosystem: Environmental > Terrestrial > Plant litter >... | reverse complement strand
ATTACTAGTACTGTGTTATGCTAATAGGATTAATAAACGCCCCTACGACTTTCTAAAGCCTTATTAACAGTGTTCTCTACCCCTTCCTCGATAAGTTTATTTTTATATATTTAGATAACGTTCTAATTTACTCTGAAACTTTAGAAGAATACTGAAAGTATATGCAATAGGTTCTAATAGCTCTCGAGAAGGTAAAGCTAATAGTAAACCTGGAAAAAAGCCACTTCCACATCTAGGAACTGAACTATTTAAGGTTTAAAGTAACCCTTAGAAGGCTCGAAATACAGCTAGAGAAGACAGAGGCAGTTAGGGATTAGCTTACTTTAAAGAACTAAAAAGAGTTATAAGCTTTTATTAGCTTTGCGAACTTCTATCGCTATTTCATTAAATACTTCGCGAAAATTGTAAGATTACTTTACGAACTTATAGGTGAAGGAAAGCCATTTAAGTGGACCGATAAACAGCAAAAAGCGTTTGAAGACTTTAAGCACACCTTCGTTATAACGCCAGTCTTAACCCTCCCCGATTTTTTAAAGCCTTTCCGAGTCAAGACTGACTTCTTAGAGTTCGCAATCGGTAAAGAACTCAGCTAAGTCTAAGACGATAAGAAACGTTACCTAATTACCTTCTTATCGAAAGGAATCTATAGGTTAGCCTTATAATACTTAATCTATAATAAGGAACTAATAACGATTATTTAGTGCTTTACTGAGTGGGTACTGTATTTAAGCGGTACAGAAGAACTAGTCTAGGTCTTTTCGGACTATAATAACTTCCGGTACTTCTTAATAAAGGAACTTAACCCACAGTAGGTACGATAGGCAGAGTTAATAGCCCTGTTTTACTTCTAGATTTACTATATTAAAGGAAAAGATAATAAGTAAGTTAATACTTTTAGCTGAAGATAAGATTATAAGGATGCTAATCCAGTCCTAATTCCCATTACTATATTCGACAAAGTAAGGAACAGCACATTAAAGTATACGTTATAAGTGTTAGACGACTAGACACTAGAATAAACTATTAAAATCTATATGAACTTATAGATAGAGTATAATATCCATTAGTAATAATAGGACTTTTAAGTAAGAAGGTTAACGGAAGGCACTTACGAGTATAAGTGCCCTTTAGGAGACTTCTTAGGGCACGTGTAAGACTATAGGAAAGAGTGCCCGATACATCCAAACTACGACGAAAACGGTTATCAGTTAAAACAGCTGCTAAAAGGTGTAGATAGCATATCTAAACTAGGAGTAAAGCTTTAGTATTAAGAGAAACTGTACATTTATAACCTGGGAAAGAGGAAGGAGTACGTTTAATAAGTCTATAAGTCTTAACTCGGAGGATATATAGGCTAAATTAAAACTCTCGTATAAGCCTAGTAAGCGTACGCCTTCTTAGGAATGAAGAAGTTAGTTAAGGAAGTAGTTAATAACTGTAATATCTGCTACTAGAAGTAAAATCGATACTATAAGCTTTATAAGCTTCTCGAACTACTCCCCGTACTATAGGCACTATAGAGTTCAATCTTGCTCGATTTCGTTACTAGGATCCCAGAGTCTAGGGACCTTACTATAGGAGTTACTTATAACTAGATCCTTATAATAGTCGACAGATTAACGAAATGGGCTTACTTTCTACTAACCTTAAAGAATATAATAGTGGAGTAATTTGCTTATATTTTCGAGAAAGAGGTAGTTTCACGATACCTTTAGCTAGATAATATCGTTACAGATCGAGATAAGCTAATCGTGTCGAAGTTTTAGTAAGGACTAATGTAGAGAATAAGTGTAAAGAGTAAGCTTTCGACAGCATTCTACCTACAGATAGATAGTTAAATGGAGTAAGTTAACTAAATATTTACAACGTATCTTTAAACTTATATTAATTTCGAATAAGATAATTAGCTTAAGCTGTTACTAACAACGTAAATAGCTTATAATATAACGTTAATTAAGTTAACAGGTATGTTACTGTTCTTTACTAACTACAGTAAGGAGCTTAAGCTCTGTTAAAGCCTGCCTACCAGCGCCCCCTAAGCTACAGTCCGTGCAGACTGGATGTAAGAGCTATATAACTACTTACAAGCTAAACTCGAGTTCACACGCGAACGAATGAAGAAGTTTGCCGATAAACACCGAACCGAACAGTTAGTGCTTAAGAAAGGACTTTATTACGATGGCGAACAAGTTAAAGGACTAACTTTTCAGGAGAGGGACCACGTTTACCTTTTTTCACAAAACCTGCATTCGAAATAGCTTAGTAAGAAGCTCGACTTTAAAAGGTACAGACTGTTCTAAATCAAGAAAAAGGTCGCCATCTTTAATTATAAATTAGATTTACCTGCTAACATAAGGGTGCAGACTAAAGTTTTTCATATCTTACTTCTGGAACCTGCCTTAAAAGGAGTTCCTTTAGAAAAGAAGGTCGAGATCAATACCGACAAGGACAAGTACGACGTCGAGGAACTCGTGGATTCACGAAAGGGAAAGAACATGTTTAAGTATCTTATTAAGTAGTTAGACTATAGCCTTAAGAGTAACTTATAGGAGTTAGTTAAAAATCTTAAGTACTTAAATTTAATTGTAAAGTTTTACCGAAAAAATCCAGACTGACTAAAACTAACGATAAGAACCAGAAATAAGATAAGATCTAATATTTAAACTATTATACTGAAGAGCAAGATTACCGTGGGACTTAAAGCCCGAGAAGTGGTAGGAAACTCCTTAGTAAGTACAGAAGGACATTTGTCAGAACCTTAGCTAGGGTTGTAAGGACCTTAAACCTAATAAGGAGGCCGGGCCTCTGGAGCCCTTAGAGCTTTATTAGTACCGCTAAAAAGAAAGTCAGCAAAAGAAATAAACGCGTTATTGCTACTCTACAGAACCGTAAGAGGAAAGAAGTCACAAACTAAGTTATGAAGCAGCTGCTTACTGCGGAGACCCTACCAGAAAGTTCCCCCAGTTAAAAGACTTCACGTTATCAGGAGGAGCGCTTAGCCTAACCTCCTCACTTTCTTAGAACTCCAACAGCTCCGCTTTACAACTAAATAATTTCATAGCCCAATCCTCAAGGCAGGACCACTACTTATGAAGGCGCGTTAGGTGTGCTGACGCCTTTTGAAGCTTAGCAATGGCCTCGTGAAGCTGCTGAGCAGCAGACTCGACTTACAAGTCAAGGTTCTGCTTTTTAATAAGAAGAGCTTTTAACTTCGCTTTACTAACACTAAAAGCGTTACATTAAGAAGGCTAGTGCCTCTCTAAATAGTGGTTATAACTGTCGGACTAGTTAGAAACCTGACAGATAAGTGGAGGGTCGGCGGACTTGCAAAAAGAACAAGGGGACATTTCGTTACTAAACGCGTGTGTGTAGGCTGTAAGGTTCAGACGGTGGTTAGTGCTTTTACCCTATTCCCGTTTTAAGACCCAGGAGCTAGACATTCGTTACATAGTAAAGTAGTGAAAGGAGAAACTTACCTTTTGAGTTCTTTATAGGAAAAGAACGTTAAAGAGGGGGAATCGTGTGACGACCTTGTAGGACGTCATTTAGGCTAGAGCGGCCTGACGAATCCCCCGTAGAAGGAACAGTGCGGGAAGACGGTGTACACCGTCTAGGCGCACTGGGCCAGGGGTATAAAGACCCGGAGCCCCTACGACTAATGAGGTGCTGCTTGCAATATGCCGAGTGCTCGCACCACGAGTAGAGGAAACCTTACGAGCAGAACGCTCGCATTATATAAGGTGCTTACGTAACGAGCACTTACAATATTACGAGTAAGGTATAAAGTACCTCTTAGTTAGTTAGTATAGATAGTTATGGTTATGTCTATAATTACCGTAAAGGACTCTGGTTCCTCACGCTAGTATTCAATTATTCATTTGTGTCTTACTGTTCAGACTCACCTCTGTGCATTATAGTGACAACGACCTACAGTGACATTGAACCCCCGTCTAGGAGTGCTAGCTCAACAAGCCGTCTTCGGAACGCCCCTTACCTGTTGGCGTCCTGCTATACGTTCTGTCTTAACCCGCGCCAGTCCTCTCGAGGCCTGTGTCGGGTGCAGGTCGTAATACTGAGCCGGCCCTGAGCCGACCCTGAGCCGGGGTGAGCAGTGCCACGTGGGTAAGGTACAAAAAAGGAATTTTTTGGTGCCTAGATTCGTTTTATATAACAGGTGGTGGCACCAGGCCCTCTGACTGAGCGGCCATAGGAGTTGGGCCAATATGTGAGGGGGTTGCTGCTGCGCACTTATCGAGCGACACCAGGGGAAGCCGCCGCTTTGGTCTTTTGTCTTGGAGTCCAGACCGCAGTCAAGGTTCGGCTTGATTCTCAAATGGTCACGAGAGCATGAATAAGATCTGCAATGCTGAGGAAAAGCACCACAGGCATTGCGACAGTAAATTCACGCCGGAGCGGGGCAATGTGAGACGTGTTGGTGGCCGAGGAATTGAGACGATTGCTTTCAACACGAAGGACTTCAGCAGCGAAGAGGTGAATGGATGTTTGGAGAAATTCCTTCAAGCGGCCGAGCGAAAATTTCCATGGCGCTGCACGTGTTTTTCTTTGCTCCTCCATTCCTAGGACGAACGCAAGAGCCATTTCCAACAATAAGGGAAAGAGCGACGTGACGGCGTGGGCCTGGAGATCCAACAACACCTGCCAGATCTACCCCTCACATCGGAACTGATCGCTTCTTTCAATCACTCGCTCTCACACCGCTCCTGGCAAACCATACCACGCCCATCACGGATTTCGCAAAGAGTGCATTCGAGACCTCAGCTGCTGGGTAGCTAGCACCGGCGATGCCTTTCCAGAAAGAGCCGGGTCTGCTTCAGGTCCATCTTCTCGCCCAACCACCCGCGGACGGCCCTAAATCCCAGGGCGGGGCGACCCAGACTCAGAAAAAAGCGAAGAAGAAGTCGTTCATCCTCAAGTTACCAGTTGAGGCTGTCATTCGGATTTGCGATCTTCTAGAGGCTAAAGACTAGGCGGCTCTCGCTCAAGTCGGTCGCTGGTTCCACCACATCTCAAATCCCCAGCTCTAACACGGGAAGCTAAGATATGAATATCTGTCTGCTTCGTGGTACATAGGGGCCAGCGAGCTGGGTCATTAGTTTATGTCTGGGTTTGTATAACAGATACTAACACCTTTCAGTGCTTCCAGCAATGGGAAATAGCCAAATATCTTCTTTTCCGAGGCGCGAAGCTGGACATCGACAGCTCTGGGCGAGGAGACACTGCGCTCTACTGGGCTGCTGCTTGTGGCGCAGTCCCTATTATTCGACTACTAGCCTCAAGACCTGGTTTCAATATGGACTGTAGGGATTGCAACGGGTCTGCGGCACTCCATCATGTCGCAAATCTATCAACAACCGATGGCTGTTCCCAAGTACACGAGGCCATTAGCGAACTCCTCAGCCTAGGGGCGGACATGGAAGCTCGAAACATCTTCCATGCTACACCGTTGCTTGAGGCTTGCCATGCAGTAAACTACTCAATGGCAATAGAGCTGCTGCGAAGGGGTGCGGACCTAGAGCCAGCCCGCGGAGTCCCTGAGCTGCGCCACATACAGCCGCTCCTTTTTTGGGCAGTAAGGATCCCTCGTCAAAGCACTTTCCTGGGTGGGTCAGCCATACGCGTCCACGACTGCGAGACCAATGGGGATCTTGTCAAAGCACTAATCAGAGCGGGTGCGGACGCCAATGCCCGACATTCCGACAACGCCCACCACAGCGAGACAGTACAGATGAGGGCTTGCTGATCAGTAAACAAGGAGATTGTTTATGCGCTGGTGGAAGCTGGCGCTCTCCTTGACCCCAACCTGCCCCTGAGCACTTGATTCCGAGACCTCATCACCACAGCCCGCTTCATTGGGCGATACACCATGCATCAGTGACGGAGACAGGATGATTCGTCCTGGACTGGTTGCTGGATGCTTCAGGAAAGCGCCACCTACCCCACAACCGTCTACTGGAGGCCATGAAGCTATGCGTAGGTGCCAACCTTCCCATGGCCTTGAGGTCCCTCCTCACGTTTGCCCGCCGAACATATGGTATCACCCCAAAAACCATCTGGAACTTACGAGCCCAGATTAGGGGGCAATTTACAAACCCTTCAATGGTACAAGTCTTCAGATACTTGTTGGAGTTTGGCAAATCCATCTCAAAAGAAGAAATGCTTTACAGTGCCATCCTACAACATCAAACAGACTTGAGTCTGGCGGTCATTAAGCGTGGCCCGGATGTCAACGGCGGCAGGTTCTACAGCGGACAGACCTACCTACACTTTGTTTGCCAACAGGGCGACGTCAGAATTATACAAGCTTTAGTCGAGAGAGGCACCGAGATCAACGTGTTTGACGACGAACGAAGAACGCCCGTCTCGATATGCATGGCTTTAGGCTTTCACGACATCGCCGAGCAACTAATCAGCAAAGGAGGAGACCCATTCCTCCAACCTCCTGCATCGGCTACGCTTGCCGGTATCGACATCTGAGCTGGCGTATTCCGGAACTGCTTCTTTAGCAATAATTCGCCAACAAAATGGGCGTGACCTGACTTGGTTGGGGAACCTGGATGTGGACGGCGAGCTGTGGCCGAACTTGCCGATCATGCAAGACACTCCAGCCTATGTCTTGTATGGTTCATCGCTCACGATCCCGAATCCTCGTCGTCCGAATCGTCCTTTGCGTGAATACAATTTCACAGCAAAAGTCCCAGAGGTGCAGCACGTCGCGGTAGTCTCCTTCGGCTCCCGCCGCGAACTAGGGAGCATTTCGTTAGCTAGGTTCTCGCCAGCCAGCGAGGGCGGGAAGCAGTGAGATTTTGATCAATCGCGGCCACTTTCAGCATGCGCGGTACGTACCCAGTTGGTCACAGCAACGAACGAAACCAGTGCGCTTTTTAGTGATGCATCAAGAGTAAGAGGAGGAGGGGGGATCGAGACGGGACAGGCCAGTGAGTGCAAGCTCACTACCTTATCCACACCGCCCCGTTCAGTACCATGCCATGAGTAGGTAGCTACATCAAGGCAATAGAGCGAAAATGCACCCGCAAGGCCTCACCGCAACCCTTAGAGGCCTTACTACGTTCTCGAAAAGCCTGTTCTAATACAATTGATGCCTGTTAAAATGCGAGTAAGGCATCTCGCGGTGCAAGGAAGGCGTGTGGTGTATCCCTCTCCCTCTTGTTATCCATGTTGCTCTAAGCCCTCACAGCTCAGGTGCCGCATTGCGAGGACGGGACGACATGGCGGCTCACCACATATACTCCTTGTCCCCCTGACCCGTTTTATGACTTATGGCGAGCCATTCATCTTATCCCGTCGACGGCATCTTCAAATCCTCTCTTCGGACACAACCGACGATGCCTCCAGCTCTCACAAAGTCCAGCATTTCTAGAAAGGGGTAAGCTAGATCTAGAGTCATTGAGCTGCGAAGGACCGCTGCCTCATGGAAGAACTGCCGCATGGAGTCAAGACGGGGAAACACAATGTGTGTTGTTCATATTGAGATAAGTACCGCGTGATGTCGCTAATAAGCCAGGACCAATCGCCCATGTTTTAAATCCGGACCCCTTTTGAGACCATATATCTCCGCCCTCCAACGGACACTCTCGTCGCGCCTATTACTTCCACTGGGCATCCTTACTCGCGAGGAACTCCTTGAGTACCTTCACAATGTTCTCCAGAGCGGCCAGGTACTCCTTCAGCTCTTCCTGCACCTTGGCTTCATCGGAGCCGAGCTTGACATAGAAGTCCTTCCGGTACGGGCAAGCGCTCATGGCCGCGCTGAACACGGGCTTGACGAGGAAGCTGTGGTGAGGCTTGAGGGTCGTGCCATAGGCGCCACGGAACGAGTCGGCGAGCTCCTCGGTCGGCTTAGCCACGTTCTGGCTGAGGGCGATGCAGGTAAATTCCAGACCCCTGTAGTACAAACGTATCAGCTAGATCCCCTCGCTGGCCTTGTATCTGCAGTCCAGCACTCACCTCACCAGCCATACCAGGCCCTCGGTCGCAACATGCGAGCCAGACTTGAGCTCGGCTCGGACAAGGTCTTGGAGGTTCTCGGAATCGAGGGGGGCTGCAAGGTAGCGCTTGCGGATTTTCTGGTTGGGGCAGGGGTTAGCTTCTGGGCTTGGCGTGAGCTTGGGTCAAACGGCGGGGGAGCGTACCTCAACGTTGCCGAGCATGTCCTTCTTCACGGGAGAAAAGGCGACCGAGCCAAGCAGATCTTCAGGACACGAGTCAGCAGAGCCCTGCTGCACATCGCGAACGGCCAGGGGCGGGGAAGCTACCAAACATGGTGGTGAGGGACTCGGCAGCTTCGAGGAACTCGGACGTCGAGATGGCGTTACTCTTGGCGGCATCGACGGGCACCTTGGTGAAGTCCCGCTTCATGGTGTCGAGGTAGGTACCTCCTGCGGGGATCTGTGCGGCCGCCATGTTTGCTGGTATTGTTGGTATTTTGGGTGTTCGTCGATCAACAAGTCGCTGGTTGGGGAAAGACGGGAAGCCAGGGAGGTTAGGGGGATTGGGAGCAGTTGGCGGTCAACAACCCTGAAGCCGCAAAAGAACCCCGCAAGGCCTCGACCGGGTCCATTTCCGCTGGGAGTTGCCCCGCTCCGTTGCCCCTCCCCCGCAGTTGGGCTCTGCTCAGCACGGGATGAGTCACGTGTTGGCTTTGGTTGGCAATGACGAAGCTGTCTGAGGTATTCTCTTTCGCCAGGATTTGCAAATGAAATTCTGTGCGTTCTTTCGCATGGGATGGTGGGTTTGTAAGTAAGTTGCAATGCTATCTCGGGGGCTGCTCAGATCGAATGTTGTTCGGCACGAGCAGGGACCCGCCATCGCGGTTGGCCTCGCCAGGAGCTGAACAACACCACCTTGGCCCGCGCTGCTCAATATGTCACCTGTTAAATGACTAAGAATAAGGACTCGGTGTGCGCCGGCGAGATATGTCAGATGATATGGCAAGCATCAAGAACACTCAATCCCTGACTGCTTTCTCTTCTCGATCCGTTCCGTGCATCCGTTCCCCACCAGTTGGCCCGGAAAAATGACGTCATACCTTCAGCCTGTGCCTTCCGCGTGTTGCTCGTGCCAACCTTCCAGCTCTGCTCCTCCTGCTGCCAACCGTTGGAAGCTTGCTTCACAGGCCCCTCCCTGAGCCCATTGGCGCATGAACTACGCAATTGGCTATAGTGTGCTACCTGGGGATGGCCGAATATCCGATGCTTGCCCTCGGCGAGCATGATGCTGTCGCCCCTTGACCTTAAGAAGGGCGAGCCAGCCTGTCCCAGCGTTCAGCACCAACCGCATCCGTCATTCATTCATTCTTTTGTCGAGTCGCACAATCGAATTTGTCTCTGCTTTGGCCCCAATTGACATCCTACTGCTATCTTGCAGCCACCCTCTTCGCCCCACCAATCCTGGTGCTGCGATCTGCGATCTGTCTCCTTCGACTGTAACGCCCTGATTACCCCTGCCAAGGTCGCCGACGTTATCCGTACCCTGCCATCCCAGATTCGCGATGGGCTCGTCAAATGGAAAACAACACGAGAGCATCGGCGACAAGGTCAAACATCCGATGCGCGAGCTCAAGGAGAAGCTCCACGGTGTCCACCTCGAAGATGCAAAAATACACCTGATTCACCAGAAGTGCGTTGAGCCATCAAGATGTGGAAAACGCCCGCTGACAGCTGTTTAGACACAAGATCGGCAAGTTCGCGAACTTGGTAAGTTTTAATTTAGATCTAGACTTCGCGTCTCGCTCGCCGTCGTATCGCTAACATCCCGTCAACCAGTTCAACCCCCAACATCGCCATGACGAGGAGCACGAGAAAGCTTGCGACGCGAAGCGCACCAAGATCACCGAGTCGCATCGGTTCGACTCCTACTTCCCCGAGCGCGAGGGCAATATGGTGAAGTGGTACGTGGACGGCAGGGACTACTTCTGGGCCGTGTCGGTCGCCCTCGAGAAAGCGAAGGAGACAATCTACATTTGCGATTGGTGGCTCTCGCCAGAGCTATTTCTCCGGCGGCCGCCATACTTCAATCAGGAATGGCGGTTGGATCAGATCCTCAAGCGCCGCGCCGAGGCAGGCGTCAAGATCTACGTCATGGTCTATCGCGAGGTTGAAGCAGCCCTGACGTGCAACTCACAACACACCAAGCATGCCCTACAGGCCTTGTGCCCCGAGGGCACACCCGGCCACGGGAACATCAAAGTTATGCGCCACCCCGATCACAACGTCCTGGAGAATGCCGCAGACATGACGTTCTACTGGGCGCACCACGAGAAAATCATCGTTGTCGACTACGAGATGGCGTTTGTTGGCGGCCTGGATCTTTGCTTTGGACGCTGGGATTTCCGTCAGCACACCCTGGCGGACGTGCACCCAGAAGGAGTCGTCAATGAGGTGTGGCCAGGCCAGGACTTCAACAATAATCGGATCATGGACTTCAAAAATGTTCAGGACTGGAAGCAAAACGAGCTGAGCAAGGCCGACTTTGGCCGCATGCCGTGGCATGATGTCGCCATGGGCATTATCGGTCCAAGTGTGTATGATGTTGCAGAGCACTTTGTTCTCCGCTGGAATTTTACCAAGAGGGACAAGTACAAGCGCGACAAGAGGTTCGAGTGGCTTGAGCTCAGAGGACGCCAGGGGGACGACGAGGATTTGGTGGGCGTCCAGAGGCCGAAGCATCCTGTTGGCGGATATGTCGTTCATCCGGTGACTCCTATGGAGACGAAGAACCTCGACGACCGCGGCAGCCTCAAAGTGCAAGTTGTGCGCTCGAGTGCAGACTGGTCAAGTGGGATCTTAACTGAACACTCTATCCAAAATGCGTACATCGACATCATTAGGAACGCCCGCCACTACGTCTACATTGAGAACCAGTTCTTTATTACCGCTACAGGAGAGCACCAGAGTCCCATCCACAACACCATCGGCCGTGCTATTGTCGATGCGGTGGTGCAGGCAAGCAACGAGGGAAGGAAGTTCCGCGTCATTATTGTGATTCCTGCGGTTCCTGGTTTCGCCGGCGACCTGAGAGAGGATGCAGCCAATGGTACACGGGCGATCATGGATTACCAGTACAAGTCAATTTGTCGTGGGGAGCACAGCATCTTCGAGCAAGTCCGAAAGCAGGGTGTCGACCCAGCCAAACACATCTTCTTCTTCAATTTGCGGACTTACGACCGACTCAACAAAACACCAGCCATCAAGAAAGCCGAGGAAGAGACGGGCGTGAAGTATCAGGAGGTACAGCGCGCGGAGGCTGAAGAAATTATGGACGAGGGAATACACGGCACAGTGGATGCTCATGGTGGTCACGATGCCCACATGGGCAAGCTTCACGAACAAGGGGGTGCTGTTGATGGTATCAAGAGGAACAACGAGGAGGCCCGTCGACCGGACGCTGAAGAGAAAGCAATTGACACCAAGCGACGGTTCGAGGCCGCCAAGGATTCCGACAAAGACACCGACTCCCCTTTCAGCGTCGCACATCACGCCATGGCCGGGACAGGCAGACTGGTAGATGTGGCCTGGGAAGGCGACACGGAGGACGAGGTTAACCATTGGATTCAAGAAGAGCTGTACATCCATGCCAAGCTGCTGATCGCGGATGATCGAATTGTTGTCTGCGGCTCCAGCAACCTCAACGACAGGAGTCAGCTCGGGTACCATGACAGTGAACTGAGTCTTGTCATTGAGGACAAAAAGACGATCACAGCTACCATGGACGGGGAGCCATATGAAGCTGGGTACCACGCATCCACTCTTCGGCGGTATCTTTGGAGGGAGCATCTCGGTCTTTTGCCGCCTCAAGAATTAGACGGGACAGACGACCCAAATGCTCAGCCCCCAGGTGACGATGCGCCAAACGATGTTGCAGACAAGGACAAGTCGTGGAAGGTTGTTGAGGATCCTATGAGTGATGACCTTTGGAACATGTGGACGGAGCAAGCAACAACGAATACCCTGATGTTCAGACAACTCTTCCATGCTGACCCAGATGACCACGGTAAGGCCCCAAGCCGACTGTTGATAAGGGTTGAGGTGCTGACATGATCTCGCAGTTAAAACATTTGACGACTACAACGGTTTCCTTCCGGCAAAGGGTGTTAAGGCTGGGCATATTTTTGACCGCATGATCCCGCCGGAGGAGATCAGACAGAAGCTGGACAGGATCAACGGTCATTTGGTTTGGATGCCGCTCGACTTTCTGAGGGACGCAGAGATGGCCGAAAAGGGGCTGCAGGTGAACTCTTGGACAGAGAGTGTTTACACCTAGGCGAGTGCCCGTTGTTATTTGGTTTGTATTGTATTCAGTACTAGTTTAATGATCACAGCTACCAACACCAATGTTTATTCACCACAAAGCGATGTGCCTCGGAGAATCTCGTGCTTGAGTATCCGCGTCGTTGTTTATGTACAGGAACATCGTCGATGCATCGAAAGCTACTGCGCAGGAATTAACACCGTCGGGTTCACCCGCTTGAGGTACGACAGCGCGACCAGCAACGACAGGTTCTGGTACAGCTCATACTGCACCCCCTGCCCCGGCTGTCCAAACCACGGCGCAATCGGCCCCTCAATCACCACCAGTGGCCTCGTGACGCGATACAAATGGTAATTATACGGGAACCTGCCAACATTCCATTAGCACCTCTCAACATCCCCACCTCCCCCAAACCAGACCAGACCGCCATCACTCACCTCGGGTAATCATCCTGCTGCACATCCAAATTACTCGGCGGCAACGACCGCTGCATGTACGGCGCCCCCGCGGGACTGCTGAAATTCCCGCCCTCCCCGCCAAACCGGTCGATGAGCGTTCCGATCGGGAGGGTCACGTTGCCTTTGATGGGGGACCCGGTGGTGGTGTCGAGACTGTACCCCAGGTCTGACGGGTAGATCCAGTAGGAGGTCGTGGCGTTGTAGAACTCGGCGAGGAAGGGGCCCGGGCAGTAGCCGCCGAGGCGGGAGTAGGTGGCGAAGGAGGCGGAGAGGGGGATTCGACTGGGGAGGCGGAGGGGGCCGAAGCGCCTGGGGATGTTAGTGAGGGGGGTTTGGGAAAAAAACAAGGGGGGGTGGGGGGAGGGAAAAAGAAGAAAAGGGCCAAGTACCAGTCTCCGCAGACGTATTGATCTTGAAGCGTGGCGTTGAACCTGGTCCCCTCGCAGTATTCGGTGGGGTACACGCCGCATTTGGACTCAGGGGGGTCGAGTGTTGGTTTCTGTACGGGTGGGAGTTTTGCGGGCGTGTAGTCCGGGGAGTCATGGGTTGCTACGTCTCGGGCGGCGAGGAGGCGGGTTGCGATGGTGATGGCGGTGGGGAGCTTCATTTTGGTGTTATGGGTTAGTTGGGTGTTGGGTGTTGGGGTGGGGATGGGGGGAAAGGAAAAGGGTCAAAAGAGGGACTGGGGTGAGGAAGACCCGATCAGCTGGGGGGTTTGTTGCTGGTCGTGCGTGAGAAAGGGGGAATATATCTGTGTTTCTGGTGTTTTGGTTTTGTCCATATCGGGGGAAAACACACGTCCATTCCTTGGAGTCGCACACGAAATATCGAGGTAAGATGATGTTGTTTCACCTGACAGACATTGTGAATGGCCAGCTACCAGCAGCAAATTGGCTCTTGCAAGTGGCTACCCGATCACGATGCATTGATCTCGAAAAACCTCCCCGTGTTCAATTTGTCAAGCCGACGAAGCATTCGCAATCTAGCTTCGGCAGTTACATGCCCCAACACGAGCGGGTGAGTGCATCCAGAGGCGGTCCATCCCTGGGCTCCGGCACCACCTCCATGGAATGCAAGCACTAAACTTCAATGATACGCTGTATTTCTGGCAGTACCTAAGGAGATGAACAATATTTCTGTCGTTAGGTACACAGCTTTTGGTTTCCTGCTCCTTGATCGCGCGCCTCCAACTCCGTCATCAAACAAGCTGACCCCTTTTCCAGAACGAACCCACAACCCTACCACACAAATTATCCATATCACAACAACAAATTTTAAATAAGATCCAACTTAGCTATCCCAGCGATGCCTTGCGTCCTCCATCCAGGCACCATGCAAAGCATCTCACCATCTACCTCCAGCCAACCGTAACCTCCTCCCGCAACAACAACCCCTTGACATCCCTCGCCCCAAGCCCAAGCTCAATCCCATAACACAGCGTATCCATCGTCAGAACCAGCGGCACCGCCAGACACGCATCGAGACGCTTAACTTCCACAATAATACTTCCGGGCTGCGGCTCGGCAAACAGGCGGTCTGCAAGCCCGCGGGCAACATTGCTTAGGTCCTTGCGGTAGTTGCTTATGGCGGACTGGATGCGCACGAGGGTTGTTAACTGTGTGGTGTTGGGCTCCTCTGCGGGACTGGTTGAGTGTATGACTTCCTTCTCTGAGGGCGAAGTTGAAGGCCTGGGTTCCTCTGAGGGCGTGGCTTCCTCTGAGAGCATGGCCTTCTCTGAGATGGAAGCTGCTGCGGTGACAGCGGTGATAGTCGTCTCTGATCCTGCGAGCGAAGGGGGAGGGGGAGGGGGCA
>Ga0247770_1001817_pt1 | contig 14558 bp, 19 predicted proteins | sample UWRJL136409B6_FD_179943 | JGI IMG/M metagenome (GOLD analysis project Ga0247770, IMG submission 179943) | Plant litter microbial communities from Arlington Agricultural Research Station in Wisconsin, United States - UWRJ-L136-409B-6 | ecosystem: Environmental > Terrestrial > Plant litter >... | reverse complement strand
CATGCCCATTACAAGCACGACGCAAACGTGTGTTGTTCTGTCTCTGACCCAATGGATACCTAGGTACCTTAGCATACGCACATTGGGTTTTGGCTCCCTTTCCCATCCCTGCCTCACGATCAACCGTTCCAGCCCAAGATGCAAGTCATCCAAATCAGACTGATTCAAACTGCCAAAATCAACAAAACACACATAAAGAAATCCGTCTCCCAAACACCCTCTCAGGGGTTGTGTTTCCGTCCAAGCCCGCAAGCCGAAATCGCCCTCCTCCCTGAGCAATCAGGCATCATTCCGCGGCAAACCAGGCAAGACATCATTTTTCAAACCAAACCCCTAAAACAAACGAGCGGCAGTTGGTAACACGCAAGGCATGTTTCGGGGGTTTCACTGCTTTGAGGCCCATCAAAGGTCGTATCACCTATCATCTGGGGAACCGTCTGGTCTTCGGCACAGCCACAACCCTCATCTCGCAAGTGTGGCCAACCGACCACCAGACAGCACTTTACCCACAAAACGACCCAGGCAGCCACCGTTCCCCGGACTACAAACTTCACATTTCCAATCCAGCCCTACGAAACCCCGGCGCCTGCCAAGCCGCTGCCCCTGAGCCACGAACGAGTTACCGGAAACGGGGAAACCGGCCGATGTCGAGTTGCTCCGCAAGGCTCTATCGCCTCTTGAGCTAAGGCGCCACTATTGCTTCTCTGCCTGGGTCTTAGATTAATCCCACCCAGCTGGTCACGGGTTGGTGTTTGGAAAGGCATTGCGGTGCAAAAATACGAGGCACTGGACTGTCACTTCATTGTACACACTGCTGCATATATCTTTCAGTCATGTTCCGCAGGTTCCAGGACATCATTCTACCACAACTATTGAAAACGATTATTTCATAACGGAGACAATTCCCCTCCTGTACGTAAGTAAGATGCCGAGCAGTCAATTACTACTCGAACTATGTAAATGCCCTCCTAGTCAATGGCTATCCTCCGCCTACTAATGCCCTTCGAATCCCCTGCTTTTTGAGTTTTGACTCAACCGGATAAACGTAGACTCGTAGCAAAAAACCTCTCCTATCGTCCCCCCACGTGCGGCCCGTGAAACGCCCACCAAGCGGGACCACTCTGAGCTTGACCCAAGAAGGGGGTGGCTAGAACCGATCCTATTCAAGGGTGCTCGACAAAGTGGTAAACTGGCCAACTATAAAAATGCTAAACAAACATGAATCAAGAAGCAAAGGTGATACCGTCTAATCATCAAACTTGATTCCGCCCATCGCGAAGGTATCAATGAATCCTCCCCTGTAGCTGCCCTTCTTTTTCTTGTTCTTCTCCTTAGTGAAGTTTTTGCCCTTTGTTACAATGAGGTCCTCGTGTGCCTGGCGGCCCCAGTCGTGGCCCGCAAAGCGGTTATCGGAAAACTTGGGGTCAACATAGACATCCTTGCGGACGCGGGAGAATGGTGTGATCTCCTTCTTGACGGCGGCTCCCTTGCCCCGGTTGTTGGACTTGTCCATCGGGTCAGGGGGGAGGGGGGCGAAGTGGTCCACGGGGAAGATTTCTGGCGAGGTCTTACCCACTGTTGCGGAGGAGTCGCTACCGCTTCCGGAGGTTGTCTTGGGGGCCGGCTCAGCCTTCGCCTTCTTAGCCTTCACTGGCTTCGCAACTTCGCTGTCAGAATCGGAGTCGGAGGACGACGAAGAATCGCTGTCACTGCTGCTGCTAGAGTCGGAATCCGAGTCTGAGGGCAGAGGGACCGTCTTAGCCTTTGCTACTTCCTGCTTCACTGCTTCCGCTTCAGCCTCCGAGTCGGGGTCGGACGAGTCGGAATCCGAGTCGGAGCTAGAGCTGGAATCGGAGGACGAGGAAGAATCTGATTCGGAACTGGATTCTGCGGCCTTAGCCTTTACTTCCGCCTTAACTCTCTTGACCGGCCGGGAGGGCTCTTCGTCAGAAGAGCTAGAGTCCGAGTCAGAGGAGGAGGACGACGACGAGCTCTCGGAAGCGGCCTTGCGCTTCAACGACTTCGTAGCGGGTGCCTTCTCCACAGCCTTCGCTTTCTCCACAACCTCTTCTTTCTTCACATCCTTCTCCTTCTTTGCGGGCTTTGCCTTGACAGCAGGCTTCTCATCTTCGCTCTCGCTGTCGCTGCTGCTGTCGCTCTCGCTGCTGCTGCTGCTGGACTCGGAGCTCGAAGAATCGGCCTCCACAGCAGCGTCCTCCATCTCCACATCGGCGCTTTCCTCCTCGCTGTCGGAAGACTCAGACTCGCTACTGCTGCTGCTGTCGCTGCTGCTATCGCTGCTGCTGACGGTCGTGACCTTCTCGACCGCGGCCTTGATGCTCTTTCCGCTCCCAGTGCTGCTCAACGATGTCTCCCATGTTTGGAAGACGTTGACCAAGGAGTGATGCTCCTTGGACTTCGACTTGCTATCCGCCTTCTTGGACGCGACCCAGCCCTTCTTGGCGCGCTGCTTTGCGAACTCCTTCTGTGCGCCGTCAAAGTTGTGCTCAGCGAGGAAGTTCTCGACGAGGTCCATAAGCTGCGCGGGGGGCTGCGACGGCTTGTCGGCGGCGGGGGCCTTCGACTTCTTATCTGCCGCGCCGGACTTGGACTTCTTGCTCGGTGCCATGGCGATGTTCGAGGGGGCCGAAGTGCTGTTGTTCGAAAAAAGCCAATTTGGAGGCGCTGACATGAGGAAAACCCGGGAGGCGCAATCCAGAGTCTAAAAGATCAACACTCCTGCTCCAATTGGGGGGTGGAGAGATAATTCGTGGCGGAACCGAGGTTGTTTCTCCTGGCCAGAAAAATCATGTATCAAGGGAGAGAAAAATAAAAGCGGTCAAAACTTTCTGCCACCTCGTTCCTTGCAGGGGTAAGGTTGTGCGGGGCCTTCCCTGTCACAAGAGGGGCAAATTGGCCAGAACGATGATCGCCAATTTGAACCAGACTATATAGATAGAAAGATTGGGTGTTTTACGCGCATTGGATCTAGAAGGTGTTACCATTTGCAGCAAAATTTGGGAAGTATGGGATCCCGGTGGTCTCTTTATTGCCCGCTCCGGGTCACTGCGTGCGTACCCTTAAGCTTGAAGGTTATTTTGGTGCAGATAAAGTAGTGCCCCGAGAAACATGAAAGAAGACGTCGCAGTTCATGCAAAACTCCAGACAAACTCGAGGTATTTCGTTGCCATGTTATAGAGCCGCATACGCTTTCCACGCGCACCTTGATGGCACGCACCTTCTTCATAGGAGCTCCATTGACGACCTCGAGCAGTGGCAGGAGTCGACTAGTACCGCAGTACCTCCTCCACAAACCGAGCCAGGGTATCTTCTTATTACGGGTACGGACAGTACAATCTACGCCTTCGTGGCATCCAGTTCTCTACCGCAACGCTCCCAGACTTCTAGACCTGTCAACCAGGTGCTACCAAGCATCAGAAGTCCCACCGTCCCTGGTGACACCGGAACCCACCCAACTACGGCGCCAGGTAACCCAATGTCCATCACATCCGCGACCAGCCGCCGTAGAACCCGACGAGACTGCTCTTCCCGTTTAACCTCCTCCTTCAACCACTTCTCCCTTTGACCATCCCCGCCCTGCCCCTTCTTCTCTCTCTCTCCCTTCTTCTTCCCATCCCTCCCCCTTGACCCATTCCACAACCTCACCCCCCCAGCTCCGACGCCACAAACCAGCGCAAACAGCCAAAACCGCTGCGCCTCCACCACTAACATCCCACCTACCTCCCCGCCCCAGATGCCCAACCCCTCCACACCCAAAGCATCCAGAAACGTCATTGTCTCCAGGAGCAAATACATCCCATTGAACGACTTGGCCGATACATCCAGCCACTTTTCCAGATCCATCCCCTCCGCCCCAGCAGCGCGGTGATACAGCGTCCACGCCGAATTAAACGACTCCAGGAAGCGAAAGACGCGGAAGTAGCGCCTGCCGATCGCGAAGCGCGCGCGCAAGGTGCTCAGTACTGAGAGGGAGAGCGGCTGGAGTTTCTGATGGCCATCGGGCGAGAGGAAGGTGAGGATTTGGAAGAGGAGGGATTGGGTTGGGGCAAAGAAGATGAGGGTTTGGGCGATGGCTTGGAGGAAACGGAAGGTGCGTTCGAGGCCGGCTGAGAGGTGTTAGTGATTTTGGTTCTGGTTTTGGTCTTGATTGAGAGGGAGGGGGAAATATCGCTCACAGGCATCTGTTGCGAACTTGATGAACTGTTCGAATGAGCCTGCCATTTCGATGTCTTTAGGCGGTGAGATACTACTTCTATCTATGAGCGAAGTCTCGAAGGGGAATGAGCTCCGCTCGAACTCGAGGTGCAGCTTCAAGAATGAGCTGCCAACGTAGAACCGATGGTGATATCACAATCACCACTTAGAACACGTTGAGAGGATAAGGACGATGACCTGACTCCATCCCAACTCTCATCAATCGGTCAACAGAGGCACTGAAAGAGAATGATTGGTTGACCGATGTCCCGGTCATCCCCGCCGAGGCATGAGGTGGTTGGGCGGCGTCTGCCTTTGCCAAAAAAAGAAGCCCACTAAAATTATTGTGGTGGAAAGGCAAAAAAATGTGGGATTGCCAGGAATCGAACCTGGGTCCTCTCGGATCGCTGTGAAATGAACCACAACGAGAAGTACTGACCACTATACTACAATCCCTATTGTTGAAATGACTGGTCGGAGAAGCAGTCTATGGCGGCGCCACACAGCCGCTCTGCTTGACTTCCCTCGGGGCAGCCGCACCACCATACCTCTCAAGTTATAGCCGATTGGAAAGATCTCTGTCTCTAGGAGTTGATTCAAGCCAAGCGGCCATTCACCGATCTTGGCCGATGCACTGATGTTCACCCCCCTAGTATCACCGTTCCCGCTGCAGTTCTGCATCAAGTAAGTCACTCCCGATCACTACACAGAAGTGGTCAACAGCGCTAGTAAAGTACCAACTTGTTTGTGGATTTCCGCAATGATCCCAATATATCTCTTATATGTTTGCGCTCTCTCTAACTCGCTGCGGAGACTCTCCTCCACTGTGTTTGTCACCAGGCTATGAATATTATGTCATCCACCCAAAATCTCTATGTGTATGCTGTCGTGGTTCAAGCATCATCAGATCTTGAGAGCAGTTGTGTTTGGGGATGTAAGGAAAGAGAAGTTAAACTCTTTGCCTAACCGCTCAGAGGACGGAGCAGATATTAGAAAGCCAGCGAGTTCGCCAATGGCTCCCAACCAAAAGTTTCGGAAAGCGGAAGGTTCAAGTCCGTAAGATCCAACGACGACAGTGAACGCCGGGCAAAGGAAATAAGGCCACCAGTTTCCGGATCCAAAACCCGCGAGGGTCTTTGTCAGCGAGGCAGCGGTGTCAGTGGTCTCCTCTAGGGTATCGAGAAGTTCGTTCGTGGTATTCGTTGCTTGCTGAAGCATTTGGGTGTGCGTCTCAAAATCGGCGGCCAGTGTGCGGGCGGTGGTAAGCAGTCCATCGAAGCCCTGCTCAACGGCATCTTGACGTGCGAGTAGTCTATCGAATCCTTGCTCCATGGAATCTTGTTGCCGGGCTAGTGATGCTGCATGCTCGCTCGAGAGCTCCTAGGCAAAATAGGTTAGAAATGGAGAGTAGACACAGCAGGAAGGAAAGACTCACAATTTGCCGTTGCAAGGCGCTAGTAGAAGCGGCAGTCATCGAAACGATTTCTGCCAGTGCTGCGATATCTTCATTCGTCTTTCCCGTTGCCTTTCGTACTGAGAGCTCGTGTGCGGAGGAGAGTTGCTCGTTCCGTTCAAGAATTGTGCTAACAAGCGTGCTCAAAAGCTGTTTGAGATCTTCTGCGCTCTGCAGTGCGTCGCCTGTGGACTTAGATGACTTCTTCAAAGCATATGCGAGATTGCCCGAGAGATAGTCCTCGACCATTACCAGTCTATCTTTTAGGCGGTCTACTTGCGGCGATAGCCGGTCAATATTGTCAAGAGCTTGCCGAGCTCGGTTATCAAGGTCGTCCATTTTCCGTTGGAGATCTAAGTCTACGCCTTCGACAAACTTCGCGATTACCTTGGTGAGCTTTTGGTAGAGGAGTATGCTCTGTGCTGCAGTACGTCAGTGGTGGAACTAAACCAGCAGAGATCAAAAACTTACCTTTCTCGTTGTCTCCTCTAGCGGCCTCACAAAACCGTAGGGCCTTGTGGCGATAGCTGATCCATGTACTCCATGCCGCGTCCGAGGCGGCCAGTGCCGATAGACAGAGGCCAATCTCTTTGGGGCTCACATGGAGCTGGGGCTGAGTCCGAATAGCAATTTGACTGAGGGATGCTTCCCGGAATTTTGCGCACTCCAATGGTATTTTGAAACTCCCTCGTTCGAGGTCGCATATGGCCAAGCTGGCGGCGTACGAGTCCACGAAGTCACGGACCTGGCGTCCGCTATCTGTAAGAATAGTTGCATCGTCCTTACCGTCCACGAGCTGGCAGTTGTTGACCAGAAGACGGGCAGCGACCCTGTGGCAGAGAGGCTCTGATTCAAGCTCCTGCAGCTCACTTAACGTGACGGTAAGAATATTTTGGAGGTTGGCTTGGGCGACTTCTGACGGCTGGCTTTGGACCATACCTCTCGCTGGTCGATTGTCGCCCCTCCATGAAAACCCCGCCTCAGTTCTTCGCAGTAGAAATGCGAGCAGGACCAGCAGCACCTGGAGTCTGTTCAAGGCCATGGCGGCTTTGCAACGATTGATAGTTGGCAATCACGAACGCCTCGTGCGACCATGCGAATGTGTCGGACCAGGAAGGACGGATGATGAAGGAGGAGGAGAGTGGGAATAAATGAGATCTGAAAAAAATGATAAGAAGCAGCTTGTGGCGTGGAGCGTTGATGGCCACCTCAGAGGCTGTGGCTGCAAATGATTGCGGACGAGGAAGGAGCAACCCGCTGGTATAGTTCAGGAAGGCACCGGCCGGGTCCGCTGTTGGGTGAAGATGTTATCCATTTGTGAGAGAACCAAGAAGTTAAATTCTTCAAGATAGTCCAGACTTCAAGACAGCCGTTGTTCAGATGAAATTTGACTCTCAAGGCAAAAGGGTATGGCTGAATCAGATGAACATCCTGGTATGAGAAGGCCCGGGCCAGTGTGGAAGAAGCTTTCCTACTGTCAAAGCAGCTCATGGCTTTTGACTGTTATAGGCCGTCCTGCATTCTCAAACGGCCTGTCCCAATGGTAGGTATCGGGGTGTTTCATAATGCAGTCGAGGCCTATAAGGCAACAAGACAGGTCTTGATATTCCGGCACAAACTCTGGGTATTCTCATAACGTATCCTTGCACAGAGAAAAGAGACTTCTTTTCTGTTAGCCAAAGCCTTCATTGGAGACCAAGGCCGGTCAAATATCTCCTAAATTCTGTAAAAAAAAATGTGGCCACGAGCAGGATACACGCTCAAAGCAAAGAACTGGCCCAGGAAATCGAAGTTGCCTTTGAGGATTCCTTGGATGTTTCTGTTTCTGTTTTCTGTGCGACGACACGGAGAGCCAAGACATCAACCCAAACTAGGTAGGAGATAGAATGGAAACCTAGAGAAGATAAACATGTTAGGTATCTGAAAGAAAGCCTCATTAATAGTACAATATCCCCACCTTTCATGCCCAATAGTGAAGGAAATTGTTTCATTCCGAGGTTCTCACCATGTTGATGCGAGCTGCCCGGTTGCCCCAGTGAACCAACCACTCGGCCACTTTGAGTCTCAGGGGTATTCCGCACAACACCCACCCAGCTGACTAAGCCCACACCGGCACCCCCAGCTGTGGATCCAAGCTCCGACCCCTGCTCACCACAATCAACCGAAGCTTTCCCGAATCTCATCTTTTTCGAAGCCATCCAGCAGCGCAGCATCCACCCCGTCGTCGTCGCCAGGCACGTCGCGCAATTGTCCCAATTGCCTCCGCCGCCCACCCTCGCTCTCCAAAATGCTGACCCCAAGCCGAGCCCGCGCCCTCGGTCGGGCGCTCGCCGCCCCCTCCACGTCGTCACCGATCGTCACCCTCCCCAGCTTCCTCGTACCCACCTTCCAGACAACACAGCAAGCGACCTCCTCGAGACCCTTCTCCGCGACAACGACATGCCCGTCCAAGCTGGGCCGGACGCCCATTTCGATCCCCCCCGGGGTGGAGTTTGTGGTTGGGGAGCCCAAGCTCAAGAAGGACACGACGACGTATTTGAAGATCGCCAAGAGGACTGTGTCGGTGACCGGGCCGCTGGGTGAGTTTGCGATCCGCCGCGCAATGTGTTGTGCAAAGTGATGGGAGGGGTGCAGACATGGAAAAGGGACGGAAGTGCTGACGCGGTGGTGTTGCGAATTGGCAGGAACACTCTCCATGGAGATCCCGCCGTATCTCAAGATCGAGCATGACACGGAGGCAAGGACGGCGCTGCTGAGCGTGGAGGACCAGGAGATCAAGAAGCAGAAGGAGATGTGGGGTATGTGATGATTCCGCTATCAGGAGCGTGAGCTATTAGTGGTAGAAAGGCTAGAAGCTGACATTCACCGTGCTAGGGACGACATGGTCCTACCTCAACAGATACGTCCGCGGCGTCTCGGAAGGCCATACTACCGTTCTGCGGCTGGTAGGTATCGGTTACAGAGCGACGGTCGAGCTGCGCCCGCAAGAAGAGCAGTACCCCGGCCAGCAGTTCATCATCCTCAAGCTCGGTTTCTCTCACCCCGTCATAATGCCTGTGCCGCTGGGCATGAAGGCCAGCGCGCCGCAGGTGACAAGGATCCTCCTCGAGGGCATCGACAAGGAGACAATGCACGAATTCGCGGCCAAGATTCGGAGGTGGCGAGTCCCGGAGCCGTATAAGGGGAAAGGAATCTTCGTCAACGAGGAGACGATCAAGCTGAAGCAGAAGAAGATCAAATAGAGGGGAGGCGCGCGCGCAGGATCTTCTTTTTTTGTTGTACATTTACTCTATCTGGCTGCCCAACTCTTGGGTGGCTACTACGCCTGTGCCACAACCTGTACAATTATTGGGCCTCGATAGAGGGGGCTCATTGACTCAGCCCAAGAACCTCCTGCACGACCTTGATCACCTGTCCGTGGACGGCCGCAGGCGCCGCAACAACACCCTTGTTGCTAGCCAGCGTTCTCCCGACGCTGAAATCCAGCCGGTTGCCTGTGGTGTCAGTGACTTGGCCGCCTGCCTCCCGGACGATCAGGTCTCCAGCAGCGTGATCCCAAATCTTCTCCTGGTAAATCTTCGACGTCGGCAGACGCAGGTAGATATCTCCCGCGCCACGCGCGATCGAGCCGTACTTGGCCTGAGAGTCCATCCTGACGCTGGGATTCGTGATGTCCAGCTTTTGCGCGATCTGTGCCGAGTCAGACTGGTTAGAGTGCCCAGACTCAACGCTCTCGCAGAACGTCGCGCTAGACATCTCCGTGATCGGCTTCATCGAAATCTTCTTCCCCTCAGCCAGCGCACCCGTCCCGAGCGGCCGGCTCGTCGCCCCCTGGCCAATGACAGCCGAGAAGATCACCCCGCGACCCTCGTCGGTTTGGTTGCTGCCAATATCCGCCGTCAGCGGGGCGGCATCATCCACCGGCAGGTTCGGGCAGCCCAGCACGCCGACCTTGACATCACCATCAACCATCAGCGCAAGGCACACGGCGTACTGTCCCCCGCGCAGGAATCCCTTGGTGCCATCAATGGGGTCAATAGCCCATATCCTGCCGCGCGCGCCGCCCTGGCTGTTGCCCTGGTCGATGAGCTCCAGCATGGCGTTCGCATCGGGGATGCGCCCGCCCAGGAGGCCTTCGGCGGCGGCATCGTCGAGCTGCGTGGTGCTGACGAGGTCCCAGATCAGCTCGCGCAGCGGGGCGTCGGTGCGCAGCTGTGCGGCCTCTTCCTCAGCGACGATCTCATCGCCCGGGAAGTGGTGCTTGAGCGCGGCGATGATGAGCGCCTGGGCGCCGAAGTCGCCGATCGTCACGGGCGAGGCGTCGTCCTTGGACACAGTGCCCTTGGCCTTCTCGTGGAACACACGCTTGGTGAGGCGCGCGGCCCGCTGCACGGCGAGCTGGGCGACCTCGAGCTCCTTGGCGTAGGGGGACGTCATTGGGGCGGTGGCGATGAAGGTGGAGGCGTTTCGGCGGGTGGGGTGGCCTGCGAGGAGGGCGAGGCGGGGGAGGAAGGAGGGGTTGGTGGAGAGGAAAAGGGCCAGGGTCAGGGCGAGGAGGGATGCGAGGAGTGGCTTTTTGTACGCAGGGGGGTTTCTTCCTGGTGGTTTAGTTTGAGTTGAGATCATTCAGATGAGGTGGAGGTTGTATATCTCAGTCGGGCTGAGAGTTTCGGAGAGTTTTGACGGCAGTGACACCCCGCACTCTGTTATGTAAGTTTTATCCTTTGGGCGTGGTGTTGACGGCGTTTAAGCGGAGTCCCTCAATTGTCTCGGCTGCCGCGTGGGGTTTTGGGATGTTACCTAACGTCAAAGTATGAAGTGAGCGATATCTTGTCGTTGCTTTCTTCATGGATAAAATGCTCTGTGGATTGGATGCTGTCGAGTGACGCAATCTGTGCTTCTGGGAGCACTAGCGCCAAACATCCGTTGCTGTGAACGACGGCAGGAGCTCTCCGGCCCCCCCTGCCAGCATGTTGGATGAAAACGTAATTCTTCCAGACTTTCAGGGCCCAATAGAATTGTGTATCTTTTGACTGAAGCATCTCGAAAGAAGACCTTGGCTTGGAATCTGATTCAAAAATTGAGATGGATGGTTTCCAACTTGATTGCCTCACCTCCAGCTGAGGTAGCTGAAGACTATATACAGTCCAGATATCATACAATCATAGGTAAGGTACAAAATAATAGAGGAGGTGTTGTCAACCTCCCAGAATACTACCTCTGGTACTTCTGTACAGCACTCAGTACTCATCCTCCCCTTCAACCCTCGCCCTCAACCAATCCCCCGCAGCCTCCTCCCCAGCTCCATTCAGATCCAGCACTCCCAATCCCGCCTCCGCCCCGTCCTCCGAGTCCTCGCCCACCTGCGCGAGGCGCACCCGCCTCTTTGCCTCCTCGGCCAGCAGATCTGGGTCCTCGAGTGTCTCGTCCCACTTCATGCGGTCCCGCAGCTCGTGCACCTCCACGCTGCGGATCATGGCACCCGCGAGGTCATTGGCTTGGGACTGGAAGGAGTTCGCTCCCGAGGCGGCCCGGCGCCGGCTGGCGGTGCTTTTTCGAGTTCGGGAAGCAGGAGTGGGTACGGGGTCGTATAAGAGAAGAGTGGGTGGGATTTGGAGAGAGGATTTGCGTGGGGGAAAGGTGAGGTAGGCTTTGCGTGTGGCTTTGACGAGGGGTTCGGCTTGCTCGGAGGTTGGTTTTGATATTAGCGGTGACCCTGCGGAGAGGGCATTGACGGCGGAGGTGAAGTCGGAAGGGAGGAGGGAGGTGTCGCGGTGGAAATCGGACGGCACGGCGAGGCCGGAGGTATGGAACAGGAGGGCGGCGCTGGCGAAGGGATCGAAGAGGTGTGACGGGTCGTGGAAGAGCAGGGGGGCTTGCTGGCGTAGGAGATGGAAGGGGCTGCCTTTGTTTTGGAGGTCTGTGGAGGGTGTGTCCAGGGCGGCAAGGGTTTTCTTCTTCTTGCCTTTAGAGACATCCTTCGGCCTGTTGATGGGATGGTCCGGGAGGAATGTGGTCCAGTTGTAGATGCCGTTGTAGGCTATGAGGCCACGCACTGCCATGGGCTCGTGGGATTGCGCCTCGGTCAGGGCAAGCGAGGCGGCGAGGCTGGCGCCGAGATAGGACCCGTAGACATATATGTCTCTGCGGGCTAGCTCGGGTGGTGCGAGGTGCTCAAGGATCCATCGGTAGCCGAAGAGGATGTCGTGAAGGGGGGTGGGCCAGTGCAAGGGGGTTGGCGATGCTGCCGGGGGTCTGTTTATAACCCGACTGACGGTTGAATCCTCTGGGCCCAAGAACAGACCTGGCCATCGATAATTGATGGTAGCAATTGGAAACTGCTGCAGCCATCGCGGCGGGAGGATACTGGCGGGATCATAGCCATCGCAAAAGGAGAACGGTGGGATCCATATCACAAGCGGCGTAGTTGCACTGTGTTCCGAGATATTATGAAGACTGCAAAGATCGTCAGCAAAAGGACCTTCAAGACACATCCATTGGAAACTTACGATACTGTAATGTCACCTGAGGACGCGCAGGCGACCTGGACATGCTGGACATCTCTGAGGGTGCTGAAGTGATTTGAAGGTTTCCACCTCAAAATATGCGCCGATGCTTGAAGACGAGTAGCGCGCCATGGTTTTGGCAGCGGCAGCCATTTTCGCATCTTAAATGGGGAGCGGCCCGAATATGTCAAGCTGCATTCCCGTTAGATAACCTTGAACTGCCACAAAAAGTTTATTTAGACGGGGGCTCACTGTGGACTCGTGCTCGTCGTTACCTCATTCCAGCTTAATTTAGTGTTTAACCATTCAATCACCGCCGCTTCACTGCCAAATTACCGCGAAGGCGGGGGCACACTTGTCTTCCATGGACGAATTTCGCCCAAAATCTGGCTAGTAGCTCTCACTTTACGGTGTCGCGTGCTGTGAGCTGTGAGATGCCTTGATAGAAAGGGCCAAGGTGTGAAATTAGCACACCAAGCAGCATCGCGCCCGTGCACTTCAGCTTACATAAGCAGCCCCTGAAGCACCATCAGCTAAAACACCCCTCTTCTCTGTGGGATAGCTCGATGAGACAGACGAGTAATGGCTAGTAATAGGATTTTAGGAATGATCGTACTTGGTTATTTCAATGAACTACCTTGACGTTCAAGTAAATGCATGGATGGAATTCCCATTAATGATGACCCTTAGTACTACTCCCCCTTCTCCCTCCCCTACTGATCCCTCTTAGCTCCTCAGTCAGCTTCTCTGTAAGTTTCTCCAGAATCCACTCGGCCTCTTCCTTGGACCCCATTAAGGGGCTCCTACTCCCTACCCAAGACCAAGAATCAGTATGATTTAGTGGTGCCATGCCGGTATCGCTCTCCTGCTCTTTGCCCTCCGCTTTCTCAGACCCTTCGCCGTGGTCACGGACTCTCCTATGGAGCCTGTGCTTGATTCCCTTGTGTAGGTGGGGATGTGTTTCGTGATGTGTGTCCGCATTTCCTTCGTCTTCTCCAATGAGTCGGAGATACCAAGCCCATTCGGGGAAGGTGTACTTGCGAGGGGGAGTGCTCTTCAGATGCTGCACCACTCGCCCAATTTCTTCAACGAGTGTGAGGTGGTAGTCCGCTTTGTTCGGTGGAATGTCAGGCAAGACTTGCCGGGGCATCGAGACGGCCCGGGCAAATTTGGGAAGTTGTGACGAATGGTTAGAGGTTGGTCGGGGTCTCTGTTGACCACCTGAGGTGTGTGGCCGACTACCATCTGGCCTTTTTCCCTTTTGCGTCAAGTCGTTATCGCTGAAAGTTATCTGTCTGGTTGCTTGTGGTTTCTGGGATTCCATGTTCTGTTCGACACGCCTGTTATGGACTCCCTCGTCCTCGTCCTCCTTTTCTTTCTTTTCGCGTGCGGCGGCTGGGTCGGCGCCTTCTGCTATAAGCTCATCCTCATCTTGTTCTACTTCGCCTTCAACATCATCGTCTTCATCGTTGTCATCGCTGTCAAAGCGTCGCTGGGAGCTACCCAGAAATCCCGGTGGCAATTCCTCGATGTCCTCCTCAAACAATGTTCCAAACGACAGCCGCCTTAGAATCTTCTTCAAGTCTTTTTTGAACCCCCGCTCGCCAGGTAAAATTGTAACCATACCAATCTGATCAGTGGCTTCTCGAACGCCTTTGACGATGGTGTCGCCAGCGTTTGAGATAAGAACCGTCATGGTAGGCAAGGCGAGCAATGCCCAAAAGACCCAGAACGACTTCCCCCCGTTGGAGACTGGCGTAAGATCACCATACCCTATCGTGGTCAAACTGACGAATGCGAAGTAGAATCCATCAAAGTAGGACCACCCCTGGTATGGCCCCTCACAGATCTGAAATATCTTGCCGCCTACTAACCACAGGACGAGCCAGGTGCTCGTAGAGATTGCCATGGCGTACCATCGCCGTCGACGATCGGACGCCTCCTGAATTTGTCGCATGAGTTTAAACTCTGCCTCTCTTCGATCAAATTCCGTTAGCCCGGAGGCGACGGAAGGCGATGGAAACGGACCTCCTTGGATCGGAACGAGGATGTCGTCATTGCCTTTCTTCGTGATGCGCCGCAACACTTGCTGGCGCTTCTTCTCCATCACCCTAGCATCGAATCGGTGCTTTCCACGCTCCAGCACTAAGCTGCGAATGGATCCAATAACCAGACCAAGGCTGATAATACCGATGAGCGCATATGGTATGAGGAGGGCGCGGCCAAGAGTTGTTATTGCGTAGAAGTCGCCAAATCCGACGGTGAACAGGGTCACGGCGGCCCAGTACACAGCATCGAGATAGTTCCAGCCCTCGACGTTGCAAAACACCAGGGCACCGAGCAGAAGGTATATTTGGAACATGATCGTCTGCAGCATGAGGGTT
>Ga0247770_1001814_pt1 | contig 14575 bp, 15 predicted proteins | sample UWRJL136409B6_FD_179943 | JGI IMG/M metagenome (GOLD analysis project Ga0247770, IMG submission 179943) | Plant litter microbial communities from Arlington Agricultural Research Station in Wisconsin, United States - UWRJ-L136-409B-6 | ecosystem: Environmental > Terrestrial > Plant litter >... | reverse complement strand
GATGTCGATGACGTTCTCGATGGGAAGCGAGATCTTGACGCTGTCGCCGTCATTGTGCGACCGAAAGATTACCCTCTGTAGGCTTTTAACCCATTCCTTGGCACTCTGAGCGCTGTCGGCACGAAAGTTGTAGGCTCGATGGTGTGTGGTTACGGTGAAGTATACTCCCTCCTTATCTTTATCTGTGACGCCCGCCGAGATGCCGTAACGGAGATCGATGTGGCCGTTGGGGAAGTACATGTCCTGGGGGTCGCTGTAGTACGAGAGGACGTCGCCCTTGAGACGGAACCAGTACCGATTGTATTTGGGATTTCGCTTCCCAGACTTGGCCAGGTATCCGGACTTCGCGGTCTCGTGCTGTTCATAGAATTAGCACGACGCCCATCCCCGGTACAGGCAAATCAACACCTACAGCTTTCTTGGGTAGATATGCGTAGAAGGCGATGTGCCGCTTCGTTATGTACATGTAGCCTTGGAGTAGGACGTGCTGAAGCAGCCAGCAGGGGTATTCTAGGGCCGATGCGTTAGTTCATGCTCTGACACGGTGGCGGGTATCGTGTTACCTTCAATGACCTCTTCAGGCTCCTCAAACTCGAATATATCCTTCAGCCGCTTCGCGAGCTCGGAGGGGCCTGTTTCGCTGGACTCTGTGTCTCCTGCTCTTTCGCTAGATAACCTGTCTAGATCGAAGCTCGGGCGAGCCGCCATCTGTGCACGCGCTTCAAGCATCCTGCTCATAACAGGCGCCAGTCTGCCCTCAGTCCGGGTGAGTTCTATGGTGGGCGCTGAAGCGTCTGCCGAGCCGAACGGAGAGGCGAGCTCGTCTTCCTCCTTCTCCTCTTGTATTTGGCAATCGGACGTGTCTTTGCCTTTGGATCTGGATTTGGAGGCGAGTCGCGACATTGATCGCAGAATGCGACTTTCTGAAAGTTTCTTGCGGTGGTGGCGACCCTCATTTTTTGTTGGGAAAGCCCCGGGCTTTCTGAGAACTGTAGTTTGAGCAAGAGAGCCACCGCCCAAACCTTCGGGGCCGACCCGCCGCGCAGAACCTTTGTGTCCGGCGATGGTCATCGCCATCGCAGTCTCGCCCTCGTCCTCTTCATCGGAGCTCTGGCCCTCGAACCTGTCGGTGAAGTCGACCTGGCTGCCGGCGGCGGCGATCAGGCCGAATATGCTCTGGTTCATGTTCATGGACATGCCGCCCATGTACCCCTGCGGCTGTAACACCTCCTCTTCGCTGTCGGCATGGTCACCATGGTCCTTGAGGCGCTCAGGCAGCTCCATGGTGGGTGGGTGGTCGCCGTCGCGGCGCTTCTTTACCAGCCTCCTGGAGAGACGTCGTGCTGGCTGGTTGTCGAGGATATGGCTCGCGGCGGTGGGCAAGCGTGTGGGTGGTGCGGATGACGGGAGGTCGAGGCGATGTGATTGGGATAGCTGTGTGGGTGGGAGCCCTGGGAGCCCCGGGTTTGGCGGAGGGTGTGGGTGGGTGCCGGGCACGGAGGGTGCGGCGACGGCAGCAGGTGACGTTGATTGTGAGGGCGGCGCCATAGTTTGGAGTCCGCTGGGTCGCGGCAGACTTGATGGGGGAGGTGCCTATTATCGCTGCGTGAGGCGCACCTCGTTCTGTCGAGGCCGCTATTAGTATCTGGAATCGTCCAGTAATGCGTGTCACGCCGGCAGAGACAGCCAGGCAAAGGATCAAACGGGCAGGCAGGCAGGCGGAGGGGAGGTCGGATGTATGCGCAGAGCCAAGGCGAGATCTCCCGTGCTGCACTGGACGGTGCAGGGGAGACGGTCAGCCTAGCGCAGCAGCGCTTGTCAGGTGGATTCCCGGCCACGAGCGATTGGCGCCGGGTTGCAGCGCAGAGCGAGGCTGCAGCGTGAGGCTAGTGGCAGCGACCCAGTTCCTTGCCAAATGTAGATGTACAGCAGCTCCAACGTTTGCAGGTCCTTGGCTGCGATGAGGCGGGAATCAACACCGGCCGCCGGTGCGATGTTTGGCACAGACCCCGGATGGCGGATGAGGGCCAAGGCCCAGCAATCGAATGACGGGTCGGCTCCTCAAGGATGGCGTCGGGTCGGCAGCACAGGCCCTTCCTAGGCTGCCAAGTGATTACTTTGACCAGGATCACTGATCAGCAGGCGGAACCGGGAGTTCGCGCTGCATTTCGAATTCGCTATCAAGCACAGGCACGCAACAGGAACAAGCACAAACTAGACAGCACATGCGTGCATCCTGCATACGATACCTGCGTGAGGGCGCACCGGGATACTGACCGCTCTGAGCCGCCACAAAATGCAATTCCAGTGTTCTTTCCAAGCCGAAGGTTCGTTGTGCGGTCTGCCATTCTGCACTCATGCTTTCCCATCTGGCTGCTGGTTTGCTGGCTTGGTGGGGCACTGGTTATCGATAAGCATGGGGGCCGTGCGACCGGCAATGGCAGCTGGTCACCCCACGTTCACCGCTGACCCAACCCCACTGACTTGTTGCATCACATGCAAGACATGGCTCTTAAAAGAGTTGGGGGAACCAAAATGAAGCTGATAAGCTTGGAACAAGGTCTAGAACCCCGAAGCATACCTTATTTCGAAAGAGGCGACAGTGTGACAGTGTGCTATCGCTCAGGTTCCTCTCCTGGGGTCATGCTGCGACAAAAGCTTGCCGGTGCATCCGGATGAAAATCGACCCATTCGGAAGCATTGTCCAATGAGCAAAACAGCATGTTCATTGTGGTCCGCTTTCTGCATTTTCGATCAAGAAAAGATTTCACTGATTCTGCCCACCATACAAACGTTGATAGTGAGGAACCGTTCAGCAACCTCATAAGTGCTCCTTTGATACATCTGTTCAAATCGTCTATGACATTCAGTCTCCAAGAGCAGTTTCCATCAAGAGTCCAAAAACTGACGCAAAGCCAGTTAACAAACACCACAGCCTCCAAGCCAGGTCAAATGGAGCAGTTTATGCACCCGGGACATTGACAAGAGGCAACAGTCGTCCGCGACGCAGCTTAGGGGTTCAAGGATAACAAAGTCCTCTTACAGATTAATAAAGAGTCGTTTGAAAGAAAACAAGAAAAAACACCCTAACAGCGTAAACATTCAGAAAGTCCCATTGAAATAACGTGTTTGATAAGCGAACGGATAATATAAGCGAGCGGATAATTTTCCACGCGTCACACCTCCTTACCTTTCGCAACGTTTTCCTCCACCACACAACATAGCATCGCGTTCAAACGAAGCGCAATTAATCCTAGCCCTTAAAGCTCTTGAAAAAGACCCAAAACTTCCTATTTCCAAAGCAGCGGAAATCTATACTGTTTCATATACCACACTCTATAACCGACGCGCTGGTCGGCCTGCACGACGCGATATTCCAGCCAATTCGCGAAAGCTTACGGATTTAGAGGAAAATACGATTGTTCAGTACATAGTTGAGCTATGTGCACGCGCATTCCACCCTCGGCTTTGTTACGTGGAAGATATAGCTAACCGACTGTTACGCGAACGCAACACGCCCCCTATCGGCAAACGCTAGGCTCACAACTTTGTCAAACGCTAGCCAGAGCTCCGAACGCGTTTATCGCGTAAATACGATTACCAGAAGGCTAAATGCGAAGATCCAAAGATTATTAGCGAGTAGTTTACCCTTATATATAACACGAAGGTTAAATACGGTATCCTTAATGAAGATATATATAATTTCGACGAGACTGGCTTTATGATGGGCATTATCACTCCTATTATAGTAGTTACTACCTTAGATAACCGTGGTAGGGCTAAACAGGCCTAGCTTAGTAATCGAGAGTAGGCTACAGTTATCTAAGGGGTAAATTCTCAAGGCTAGGCTATCCTACCGTTTATTATCTTGGCTGCGCAATACTACCTTACTAACTAGTATTAAGAATGTAACCTCCCGGCCACCTAGCGTATTGTAATAACCGATAATAGCTGGATTACAAATAAGAAAGGTATAGATTAGATTTAGCATTTCGATTTATACATATCGTCTCGTACAAAGGGTAAATATCGGCTTCTAATCCTTAACGGCCATAAAAGCTACTACTCTAATAAATTCAAGGCTTACTACTAAGTATATAACATCATTACGCTCTATATGCCTGCACACGCCTTATATATACTTCAGCCTTTAGATGTTAGTTGTTTTAGGCCGTTAAAGAAGGCGTACGGCCATCAGATTAAGCAGTTAATGCGGATAAGCATTACACACATCAGCAAGCTGGAATTTCTCTGTTCGTTTAAAGAAGCGTTTTTTGCTTCGATTACGGAAAAAAATATCCAGGGGGGCTTTACCGGAGCTGGCCTTATGCCGTACGACCCAGACAGAGTAATATCGAAGTTAAATGTGCGTATTCGAACCCTAACACTACTAACCTCAGGCCAGGCCACACCATTACCTTAGGTCTCCCAAACGCCACATAACCCTCGAGAGGCCACCTTACAGTCAGTGTTTATTAAAAATCGAATTTCCAACTATCAGGGCAGCTCACCAACCTCAATATTAACGGCTGTGGATCGATTAGCTAAAGGTACAATAGCTGTGATGCACAAGGTGGCTCTTCTCCGTACAGAGGTCTCCGCATTACAAAAGGCCAATAAGGGGCTTAGTAAACGACGGAGGGCTAAAAAAACGCGTGTACGGCTTGGAGGGTCACTTACTGTACAGGATGCACAGGATTTGCTGGATCAGAAGGCTGTGGGTGAGCAGTTAGCACAGGAAACACGACAAAGTGGTGGTGGTGTAAGGGGCTCTCGTGCAAAGATTCAGTGTTGTGGCGTGTGCGGTAAGCCTGGCCATAATGCGCGCACTTGCAAGGAGGCTGCAGAATCGTCTGATTCATCTGTTTCTGATTCAGTTATTGTTATTTCCTAGTGTTGTGGTTGTGTAATTGAAGGTAGTTGTGGTGGGGTGGTGGAAAATTATCCGCTCGCTTATATTATCCGTTCGCTTATCAAACACGTTATAACTTGACGATATCAAGAGTCGATGTCCTTCATGCCATGCTCATAGACATTTTTCGTTTTCCTGCTCTACTTATGCCGAACGGATTATGGCTAGATCATGGTTTCGAAACTCTGGCTTTTGAATGTGGCCAGGGACATTGGGTTTGCTCTCTGAAAGGCATAACCACATTGTGCCGACGATAAGGCCATCCGGCAGTTTATTATTAGGTTGGTACGTATGAAATAGACTGTTGCATCAACTCTATGTTTGACACGAGCCGAAAGGTGGAGTCCTAAATTAGTTCTATCTCCACACTGTCATAACGAACATGGTATCATCTCATCGCATCCATCTATCCCACCCGCCCCAAATGTTATTTTCAAAAGATCATCCTTGAGCATCCCTCCCAACTTGAATCATACACCAACTCGGTGCCCAAACATCCCTGTTCCTCTTACATCCACAAGCACAGCTTGCCACTTGCAGTACCACCAGCCACCCAGTCCAAAGTAGGATGGAAATGCGCCACTGCCGGAACCGCTGTGATGCCATCGCCATCGAGTTGGGCAAGCTGTTCCCCGTCGGCAGCGAACACGTCTACGAAGCGGTTCATGTTGCCAATAACAAACTTCTGGAGACCATCTCGTGGCTGCTTCTGCCACTGCGGCTTCAGAATGGTCACCCAGCGGCCCGTCTGGTTGTTGTGCGGAATCTGATGGGTTGGTGCCATCTGCTTTTCCGTGATGTCATGGCCTGCCGCCCACTTGCCAGCATCAGGAAACGAGTAGATTTTGATGCGATCGTCATAGCTTGATGTTGCAATGTGACCGGCACTGCTCCAGCTGGCATGCGACACAGATAGCCGAGATGTGTGCTCGCCCAGGAGGGCAGGATGACGGAGGTCGCCCTTCCCGCTGATCTTACGGAGATCCCAGATTTTGAGGGTACGGTCAAGTGACGCTGTTGCCACGAGGTGAGGTTGCGTGGGATGGAGGGAGAAGCCCCCGATCTTGGAGTCGGTCAATCCCCAGATCTCAGCGTCCATAGGTTCCGTCCTCAAGTCGTAACGCCCGAGAGAACCTTGCAACGTCGAGAATATGATTATGTTTGGATCCGTCGAGGGAATGTCCATCGCGCTGATTGGCAAGTCTTCGTCCGGGTTTGCCGGGGCATACACCTGGATGGATACCCCTTTGTCCAAGTCCAGCTTGCGGATAGAGGAGTCATAGGACGCTGAGAAGACAGCATTCTCGTCAGATGGGGAGAAATGGAACGCAGTGATGGTCCGAGAGTGCGTTTTAAACGCAGATATTACGGGATCGGATATCTCAGACAGTTCGTCCTCGTCGTCATCGACCTCGGGGGCTTCCTGAGATGCGTCGAATAGGCCCATAGCACCCTCTTTGTCGCCAGCAAAGATGATCGGCTTACTCTCTGTGGGATGGAAACCCATAGAGTAAACCCGCTGAGGAACAATTTTGATGTCTACATCCAATGATCAGCATACTTGTTATGGCCAGGAAAAAGGAGCCAGCTAGTCCAGGATTCTCGTATGGATGCTGAGACTTACCATTGACAGCCCATTTCTCGTACAACTTGAGGCCGCTCATTCGCAACCTTAAGTCCTTCAATCCCTTGTCTGCAGTCTTGTCCACGTCGTCTTCGGTGAACGTCCTGACTCCGGGCTGAGCACCCCGGAGCCCCTTTAAGCTCGCCATGCCATCGATACTCCCCTCCCACTTTCTCCCCTCCACCTTTATTTCTCCCAGACTCAGGTCGGCGTTCACACGCAGCTTCTTTGCTTTAGCCTTCTCCAGCTCGGCTTCGGCCTCCACTTCAGCCTTCCGCTTCGCTGCAGGGGAGTCTGCATCGAGGCCTGCCAGTCTGCTACTCTGTCGCGTCGAGACGCGCGGGGACGCGTGGACGGGCTCGCGCTTGACGCGGGGTGCGGACACTCGCTTGGGTTTCGGCTTTGGAGGAGCTGGCTTGGGTATTATCTTGTCAGCGGTGGCGCTGATACTGCCGAGGATGGCATTGTTGTTTGCGATATTCTCAAGGCGTTTGCGCTCGAAGGCGCTCATGACGGGTTCCTTCTTTTTCGGCGGCATCTTGACAACGCGGTCGGTTTCAGTCGGCGCAATGGATTTGGCTCGGTAAGGGGGTTTGGAGTCGGCAAAAGAACAAAATCGAGAAGAGCAGGTTTGTAGCCCGCATACAGTGGACGGAGGGGAGGGGCTTGCTGTGAGATAGAGGGATGACTGGAGGAGGTCGCACTTGAGGGAAGACAGGCAGATCCTGGAATCAATTAACCCAGGAAAGGAGTCGCGTGTGGTGGGCGAACATCGTCGCGTAATCACGGGGCAATGCGCCCCTTTTCGTCCGTGCGCCACCCTTGAACGAACGCGAGCAGAAATCCCTGTCGTCAGCGTGTCTGAGCGACTTCCGGCAGGCAACTCGGGCAAAATTTCGGATTCGAGCTTCGAGCAACTGCCAAACTTGTCTCCGATCATGACATCTTCGTCCTCCAACTCACGCTCGTTATAACCATTCTTTGTCTGGAACCTCGACTGTAAAATGGCGACCATTCTCCCTTTCCTCTACCAGACTCGAACGATCCAGCGTTTCCCCAAGACCAGAGTCTCGACACCCGCACTTCGAGCGTTCTTCCACGCAACAACGACTGCCGCAGCACAACGTCGCAAAGGACAAGGCTTGGGCGGAAGTGCTATCCCTTTCGAGTTCCCGCCAGGAACGGAGCACCATGACCCCGATATTGCAATGGAGGATGTACCTCCCGGCCACCAACCGACAATAACACCGGGCGAGCGAAACGCCTTCGAACGTATTTTCCAGGAGATCGCCACCCGCGGCGCACGCGCGACGCCGTTGGCGAAGCCTGCTGCGTCTGCACTCGATACAGTCATCCCGAGCGGTGCCATCAAGACTCAGTCGCCGAACAAAGGGAACGTCGAAAGTGCCCGTGATGAGATCGGTATCATCATGAGCGATGCCGCCGCCGCTCAGGCTGGCTCATGGCGACCGGCTATGCAGCCCTTTGGTCCAACGCACATGGTCGGGCAGGTATCAGCGGCAGCAAACCCAACAAAGGCGCTCATGCGATTTCCGCCTAGCCTGCGCCAGGCTGCGCGCGCTGCGTTAAGCGCCTTCGAGACGGAGCGGGCAGAGAGCAGTGTTGGTGTGGAGGAAGCGGCCAACGATGGCCAGGTTGCCGCCTCGCCTTTGATGACGGCCGTCGAGGAAGAGAAGCGACGAGTGATGGAGCGTGAACGAGTCGAAAAGAGGCTACGAGGTGCGAAGACCGACTTTGAGCTTTGGGGAGTAATGGAATCCGAAGTCTTTTCCTTGGTGCAAAAACTGGGCCTTGATAAAGACCCGGAGGCGCCCAAGAAACGTACAAAAAAGTCACGGGGCAAGAAGGACATTGCCGCGGGCGGCGACGCTGAGAAAACGTTCTCGATGAATATCCACGGGCCGCTCTACCCCTCCTACCTTGTGACCGCCCTCAGGTTAATGGACGAAAAGTTTGAGAGGTCGTCTCCTCTCGCACTCAACATCCTGCCTCGTATCAAAGCGCTCGGTCTTCAAAGCTACGTCCTCGGTGTCAGCACGGCATTCTACAACGAATTGGCTCGGATCTACTGGTATCGACATGGAAACGCAGAAGCCGTCTTCAACCTTCTCGAGGAGATGCGACATTCCGGGCTGTTCTGCGATAATGACACATACTCAATCGTGAACGACATCGCAAACGTTTTCGGGAGATCAGCCAACGGCGCAGGCGGGCCATTTTTGAGGGAACTTGTCAGTATGCCAGAGTATGAGTTTGCTCTCGCCCCTCGTATTGAGCATTGGATGAAAACAATCTCTGCACAGGCGGTCGAACGGCGCGAAGAGCAGAATCAGCAAACTCAGTAGAGACCATCCGATACGGCAGGACCTTTTTGTATAATATTGTATGATATGTGTTTATTTGTCGGTTACAATACCGAATATAGGTACGGAGGCAGTGATGCATACTTGGCAGGTCAGCTGGTTAGATCTGTATTTTCACTGCGATAATTGTATTTCCCGTTTCATCTTCCCCTCTGGGGCTTTGCTTCACAATCCCCAAGCAATTTGCCCTCACGATCCAACTTCCCAAGCTCACGGGTCTCGGCCCAACCGCTTCTAACGAACCTCATCACGCATCGAAGCGAACATTGGCAAGGTCCATCGATCTGCTGTCCCCTCTCCGCGTTTTCTGTTTCCATCGGTGTAAATATGCCACTCTACGGAGAGCGCGCAAACGCATTGTGTCGGTTGCAAGAGACGATTTCTCAACAGACCAGCGACTTGTTTCTGTTTGCGTGGTATTATGAGAGTTTTAACACTGTATCATTGTTCGCCAGGTCACCTACAGACTTTTCACATGGTACGACAGTTCAGCCAGTCGAAGATCACATCATTCCAGCGCCGTTTGTTGTCCAGGGCAATATGGGTATCCAGTTCACATACCTGGATGAACGGCAGATGAAAGACCAAAAACTACTTCTAGGGGTTTCCCGGTACCATCTTTGGCATTTGGGGTGCAAAATGGGGCCGGAGTCGGATAATTCCCCTACCCCTATTACAAGACCCCAAGGACCCCATGTGGTATTTCAGAGATTTCGGCTGTGGCCCGGTGGAGTTTGACCGGTGCGATCTCAGGTCCTCGGCGCCCGCTCAGATTTGCATAGCAAAGCATCCAGATCGAAGGATCGATATACTGCCATTTCTTTCACCGAAACTCGAGTTGGATCTTCCTGGCATACAAGATTTGGGCCAGAAATCGATGTATTGTCAACCATCACATCTGTGGAACGAATCGATGTTTTGCTTCACCACATTAGATTCGAGCTTCTTTCTTGGCTTGATGCGCATGCATTTCGCCTTTTTAGGGGATTCTTGTTGGCTTATCTGCGGCGTCTCGGACCATAGGTCTGAACTGTGGGTTCACATTGCTCCAACCAAAGGTGTCAGCTCGATTCCTGCCCTTTCCGATCTCAACGACATCGAGCTACAAAGCCCGTACACTATTTCCAACCTGAGACGCAAACTGAAAGGTACAAGCATTTTCAATCCATCTACCCCTGGTTCTTGCAGGATTACGCTCAATAATGGTGTCAAATTTGTCTTGACAGCGAGTGCGACTACTACTAACAGCTATCCGCTGTCTATGGGGCTTACTTCACATGGTGTGGTTAGGGTTGCAGCTGAGCGAGTACCCTGGGCACCTGAGTTGAGGTTCTGATGGATGGGGTGATCAACGAGCTGTTGGTAGTTGTTAGACAAGGTATAATGGCATTGGTGTCACAGGGTCATGTATTCGAAGACCACGGTGTTGGGCGCGTTTCTGAAATTTATGTCATCTAGATCTAGAGATATCACCACCAACACTCGTACGCCACGTCACAAAGACCAATGATCTGGGCTTTGAAAGTGGTGTTCGGTGAGTTCGCTAGTCCTGGCTTGCAGCAAGGCAGATTCCCCATCTAGATGGATTGGGCAGGCCACACAGGGAGCTTCAGACGGACACCTAGGGCTAGGGCAAAGCAAGCTACAGCACTGGGGGTTTGAAGCGCTGCTATTGGATAGCATCACCATTTGCATGGCGCTTTAGGCCATTAAAACCATTGGTAAACCTCTTACCTGAGGCCCCTGAGGCCAAAAAAGCACGCTCATACTTTCCGAGCCGGTCTCCCACGGTCTGGAGGAGCCATGAGAGTCCTTCGGGCAAAGCAAGTGGGACGCAACGCAAATTGAGTGCACACATCATCGAACGCGAGTCCGCAACCTAGACGTCGACGAAATGGACGGTATTCTACCGTGGTCTGACATTGATCCGTACGCTGGGTGGGACGATGAATCCCTTCAGATGCATTCACAGGAGGCAGACATGCAAGAAACGGATACGATAGTAAGTACAATGCAACCTTGGAGACAAACCTCTGGCGAGACGGTGACCTGATGATCAGAACCCATATGTTTTTCATTTGCACGAGGAATCGGTGTGGAACAATGCAATCGTAGAGCAATCGTCTCCGATCGTATCATCGGTCACCGAAACCGCCGGGGTGGCGTCTTGGGTCGACACCATTGAGCAGGATGCTGACTCGGGGTTGGGAGGTGGGAGTTATTCTTTTGACTGGAGCAACTGGACGGTCCTGGAAAACTTTGTAACCTCCGAAGAACCGTCCGTTCCGTTCTCGACGACAGCCGAACAGCCGGACTCGGCAGTTGATACGCCCAGCGCAGCAGTCCTGCCGGATCTTTACGTTGAGGGCTTCGGTAGAGAGGCGGCCATCGAATCCAGTCTCCGTCTTGCGGATTCGACAACAAATGCGTGGTTTCACGGTGAGGTCGACCACGAGGGACGCGCAAATGCTGGTGGACACAACTCTGGTGGTGAAAGCCAAAGCGGCAATACCTCGAGCGTGTACCAACCCAACAACCGCCTGATATTGCCGGCCCCATCTGCCTCGGCGTCCTTTGCGTCCCCAGTCGATACCACATCAGTCTCATCTAACTCGCCCAAAAGCAGTCCCAAGGCAAGGAAGAGGTAAGAGCCGGCTCTGTCAACTTTGTGAGATAGTAATGTGCGGGCTGGCTGACCTTTTCATCCCCAGTCAAAGTTCGGTCCTCCAATGTGGGGAGTGCTCCGAGTCTTTCACGCTGGACAAGGACCTCCGTCGCCACCACCGGACGCAGCACAGTCAGGGGCCAGCGTATAGCTGTAAATGCGGTAGAGAAACTAGGCGTAAAGACAACTTCCGTCGTCACATCAAGGAGTGTCTCCGAGATATCCTCGTGCCCGTCTTTTCCTGCTGCTGTCCTTATGACAATGAGAACATGGCTGCGATGTTGCTGCACCTGGCCTGCTGTGGGGTGAAGCGTCGAGGGAGGCCGGCCGGGGTACGGCGAGGATAGAACTGCGGTGTTTCGGGGGTGCTGGGATTTTCTTTTGTTGAAGAGGTGGTGGATCAATGTCGTTCGTGGTAGGTTCAAGCCAAATTCTCTTCCAGCTAGCCCAAGAGCCCCAGGCCCAAATTTTGACACTTACACCTGTGAAGCTCTTGTGATCGCAAACTGGTGATAAACTGAGCCACTTGCAATCGGAACTCCTTCCGGTAGGCGCTCGGAGGCAAGGGAACGGCGCCGGAGCCGCTCTCGATGAGTGCGCCGCCTGCGTATTCGGCACTGCCGAATTCCAGCTTTCCAAGAAGGCGAAGACGCTACCACGACCTTTGTCGCTCGCCACGAACTGTATCTTCGACCGCTAAGGGCAATAAATACAGCGCCCTCCGCCAAAATGGCCGACACCGCTGGAAGACTTGCAATCTGACGGGTCTTTCGATCCCACAAGATCAAGCTTTCCCGAAATGCAAGTGAGCTGGGAACTGCAATCTTGTCAATTTCTAGCCTTTTACTCACAGGATCGACTCACAATCTAGATCGACCGCGAAACGCGTTTCCGCACACATTTTCCGCGCAAACTCCGATTTTCACCGTTTTTGCGAAAGATGACCGCGAGCTGCAAATATTCGAAAATCGGCGCCCGCGAAGGAGCTCCCGCGACGTGGACAGACATCGCGCTCGCTCGCTCGCAGCTCGGATTTGACATGACGTGTGAGTTTGGTGAAAGGTGTTTTGAGGGGCGGGCGGGAGCGGAGGAACTCCGAAGTGAAACTTCGGCGGGCGAGTTCGGGGTAAGTAAACGACTGGGCGATTTCTACACACCTGTGTAAAGGGGCTTTTGTGTGAAGGCAGCTGTGAAGGCATTTTTACACAGCTGTGTGGAGTTTGCTGAGGCCATTTTTGTGATTGGTTCCTTGCGTGGCTTCCACTGTGGTGTTAGCCTTTCGAATCTGCCTGCATGAGTTGAGGCCATTTGCCTGGGCCAATCATCACCGCCCACATGCTTCCGATGAGCTGTGCAGCTCGACCACTCCGGAGGCCTCGCGGAAATGGCCTCAAAGTTTTGCCGGACTTGGAATCTGCCTGGCTCAAAGCGACACACAGGACTCATGGTAGTGTCCCAAGGCCGCTGCTGCCCTTTGGCTGACTTGTTCACCGTCGGCTCATCCTGATTGGTTGGTGATAGCTCCAAACACAGATGCGACGGGATCAATATCATCGCTGTCGCAATACCCTGTGACAGAAAACTACGGTTCGACGTCCTCTCATTGTACGTATGCCCTCTAGGTGCGGCACTTTGTTATCGGCTTGCTAGAATACTAGCTGGGTGGTGAAACGTTGAAGGAATGAGGTCGAATGGGATGGACCAAGTCGCGGGAGAGGAATGTATGGGAAGATATTGATGGAAGCGTGGGAGCATTACACAGAAGGGGCTCGGAAGAGACAGGGCATTGTTTTCGAACATCGCCGCTATTCTTGCTCTTCCATATCAATGCGTGGGTTGGTGTTCCGGGCAGCCGCTTGGATCCATGTTGTGCTTGTGAAGGAGGCCACGATGAATCCTGGGGCGATTTTCCCCCTTACTGAATTACTATGGGAATGAACTCGGAAGTCCAAAGAAAGTGGGTTGCCGGGGGACACGTAGACCATGGTTTGGTTTTGCTGATCTCTGACTGCAACAGCAAGAGGACGAAGTTGCTCCGTGTGAGCAGCAGGCACTGTGTCTCAAGCGGCGACATGCATCGTGGCGGCCGCAGATCAGATGAACGAAACGGCAATATATATACCTGGTCCGCGCGGTACTTTCCAACCAACAACAGTAGCAGTGTTCGGGGCCTGTGGTGTAGTTGGCTAGGCTGGGGCTCCTACCTCTGTTACCTTTCCGAAAGTCCCTTTTATGACTTTCCGAATGGAGTGATGGATAGCAGCCGCCTCAGTTCGATTCCCCCTCCCCCTCTAAATCCCCTACAATTTTTTTTACTTCGTCCCGCTTTTGAAAACGCAAACAGGTCTACAGCAATCAGAATTGGGAAATTGAGGATTCTTTTTTGCTGCGCAGATGGGTCAAGAGGTGGGCAGACACCTCTACCCCAAGGATTTTTCTTTCAAGGCTCGCGCAATCACCGAGAATCCTCGTGATCCTCGCTGAGGTTGTTGGCGATAATTTTTACGGTGCTATGTCGTCTGCTGGGCGCGTTTCTCATCTCCTCATTGGGAGGCAAGAGCAGGTAGGACCTGAGGTATCCACTCGACCTGGCCTCTGCCGGCATGTGGGTCCTTCTTGGCCTCGCGTTCCGATACGCCGGCGTGCCGGGAGCGGATGAGGGGTTGCCGTGTCTCCCGTGACCGAAGCCGTCCTCGATCAACAAAACATCCAACTCTTCACCAACGTGCAAGAAACCCACCACCGCAATCAATTCCTCCAAAATGGCCGCCGCCGACAGCCACGCCGCGGCACAAGCAGCCCTCGCGGCAGCAGAGGCCCGCTTCGCCTCCAACAACCCCCTCTCCAAAGCCCAGCATGACCTCGCGACCAGCTCCCTCCCGGGCGGCAACACCCGCACATTGCTACACACCCCTCCCTTCCCCTTGACCATGTCCCACGGCCAAGGCACCTCCCTCTTCGACCTCGACGGCCACAAGTAAGCATTCCTC
>Ga0247770_1001812_pt1 | contig 14591 bp, 19 predicted proteins | sample UWRJL136409B6_FD_179943 | JGI IMG/M metagenome (GOLD analysis project Ga0247770, IMG submission 179943) | Plant litter microbial communities from Arlington Agricultural Research Station in Wisconsin, United States - UWRJ-L136-409B-6 | ecosystem: Environmental > Terrestrial > Plant litter >... | reverse complement strand
AGAGCGGCGGCGACAGCAATGGCCTGGCCAACATGGTCAAGTGGGCCATTACCAAATACGACGCTGATCCGACCAAGGTGTTCGTCACGGGCAGTTCCTCCGGATGCATGATGACCAACGTCATGGCCGCGACTTATCCCGAGCTTTTCGCTGCCGCATCGTGCTACTCCGGTGCGGCTGCCGGGTGTTTGGCTGGCTCACCGGGCTCTAGCCCCCAGTCTGCCGACCCGTTCTGCGCAAGCGGCCTGAATACCAAGACGGGGGCCGAATGGGCTTCCCAGATCCGGTCCATGTACCCAGGATACAAGGGGACCTATCCCCGCTTCCAGACATGGCATGGTGAGGCAGACAACTTTGTCAACTACCCCAATCTCTCGGAGCAACTGAAGGAATGGTCAACTGTTCTGGGGGAGCCCTTTACGAGCAATCATACCGACACTCCGGATGCTGGTTACACGAAAATTGTATATGGTGATGGGACGAAGCTGGTTGGTTACTCGGCCAGGGGCGTCGGTCACATGGTTCCGGTACACGAGGAGGCGGACTTGAAATGGTTCGGACTGTAAGATTAGGAATGGACGACAGGTTCACCTTACGTGCTGAGCTGTATGTCGCGCGGACTTTGAAAATCTGCCCGAGCGGAGGTTGCGAGTCAGATATCACCTTCAGGGGACTGAAAATGCCTCCATAATGATCTTTACCTACTTTCTTGCAATCACCTTTTATCGTTTCCGTCTTATTCGCTACGAGGATGAGACGAAAGTGGCGGAACGCAAGCTGTATTGCTGTCCAATGGTCTACAAACGGGCTAATTCCAACAGCAGCGGCTAATACAGTGCTTGCAGCAAGCCCATTGTGACCCTACAGGTCTCAACCAGAGCGCATTTACAATGCACCCAAAGTCCAGTAATTCAGCGAGTTGAGTCTCTCGATTCAGTACGTTAGGTATGGGACGATGTTCGCTTAGAAGTTTGACGTCAAGGCTGAACAACACTATCTGGAGATTCAATGTTGTCAACCCGACTCGCCTCAACAATATCCGCCCAGGACTCAGAGTCCTCAGGGGTGGCACTAACTCAGGCTCGAACCTGCCAATCCACAACACAGGCCCCATTTCATCAAAGACTTCATATACGCCGGCAGCGGAGAAACGCATCCTACCTTATACAACCGAGGGAATCCCCAAGCAACGTCAAGCACACCACCAACTTGCCGTGGTCAGGGACCAACCTCCGCCTCGCCGGATGGAAACGGTAACGCCATGACCTTCAGCTGACCATTTGCCGCGACGCTGACCAGACATCCTAATCCTTCTTGATCGGCAACAATCCAAAACTCCACCCCACATCAAATTCGCCGTCGTCGACCTCAGTAACCTCCCGATCAAACTCCACAAAGGTAGGTAACACCGACCTCTACCCGGCCCGCCCGCCCGCCCAAAACGACTTCACCATTGGTCGTTGAGTCCGGTTCGATCGACAACGCCTTCTTCCAACCGCTTATCGATTTCGGGCAGGGGACAATTCAAAAGAGGTCAGGGCGCTCGACAAAATTTGTTGAGACGTCATCGCTTGGCCCGGACGATGCCAGTTGCTCGGGGGTACATGAGCTGTGAAAGGCGGGGATTCTGCAGGAGGACTCGTATCGGTGCCTGGTGAGCTGGTCATGGTGGAGTGGCGAGGGTTATTCTGGGGAAGCTGGTTTTGTGGAGTGTTGGGGTCGGTTGGTGGATTTCATGGGGGTCTCTGGGGCCCTGGGGTCAAGTTGGGGTTTGGGGTTGAGCAACAGGAAGGAAGGAGCGAACTTCCAGGTTGGTCAACGACCAATGACTGCGATGATTGGCGAAGGTACAACATCGAGCACTGCAGTAACATTCAACCATCTTGCGTCGCTGAGTTTTGAAATGCACCGCACGTAGGTTGCTTTTCACTGTTGTGCGGATGAAGTTATTTCGTTACAATCCCAGCTTGAACCTTCGGCACCTATCGAGGCCATTCCGAATTCCGAGTCATCCATACCTTGAACACCACACGCATTGTTCACAATCGGAGACATCGACTGCCTCGAAGGTGAGCCGTTGAAGGTGGAAGGAGAGGGGCACGAGCTTCGTGTTCATGACGACAGTGGCGACTCCGGGGTTATCAATTGGCGCGAAACATTGTGCAAAAACAAACTTGACCCAGAAACACCAGGTTGAGTAAATCAGGGGTTGTTTGGTTTGCGATATACTGGGTGGAACCCGTATGAAATGACACCAAACATGATGGTTCATCAGCTGACAAATGCTACACAGCCGGGTCCGGTTACGGTCTACTCGGCCGTCGGCAGAACCCCCCGATTTCGACACGAAGCGGGCTCAGTGTGCCGGATGCGAGCTCACTGTTGCTTGCATCACCGCTCAAGCACAAATGGGAACTCTTCCGAATGTTCAATACGGTCAGCGGCGAAGTCAGCGTTATAATCGCCCTGATGGCGGTTTTCGGCGAATTACAGCCCTACGCAATCATGGCCTCCCCGGGCGAGGACTGGTAGCATTGCATGTCAGCTCGAGCACTAGCTGCTGCGGACAATTGCAAATTGGCAGTTGTGCACCGCTGGAATGGCCGAGTGGTGGCGGCGTGCATGATGCAAGATCGCACACGCCAATAAGCACGCGGGAATTTGGCAGGCTCAGCCCGGCCCGGGCCACGCGATTTGTCGGGTGAGACGCAGGTATCACTAAATAGGACGAATGCTTGAAGTGGCTGAGCTGGAGCTGGGTCTTACAGAGACACAGCCCGAGACCTGACCTGCTGCTATCCGGAGTCTGATTACAACATAAGACGAACGAGCCCCAACTCCGTCTGATAACTCTCACTTGATTCTTCACTCTACCACCAGCGTCCAAGCCAGCAGTTTTTCCCCTTCCAGCATCTTCAAAACCCCCGCAAAAATGAAAGCCATTTCCGCACTCGCTCTCCTCGTGTCCGCCGCAGCAGCACTCCAAATCACCGAGCCTGGCAATAACGAGGAATGGGATCTCTCCAAGACAAACACCATCAAATGGACCTCGGTTAGCACCGATGAACCCGAATTCGCTCTCAAGCTCATCGACAAGCGCACATCCCCTGAGACACCCATCACCATCGCAGAGAAGGTCAAGACTTCAGATGGCAAATACGACCTCACCAACCTTGTTGCGAAGCCCGGCGACAAGTACACTATCAAGGCGTTCAGTCTGTCCAAACTGAGTCAAAATGGGCAGCTGGCTGAGTCGCAGACGTTTAATGTTACTAAATCTGGAGGTGAGGTCACTTTAGTCATCGTTGGAGTGTGGAGATTGTGATTAGTAGAGCTGACGTGATGATAGTTGCCACATCAACTACTGCAAGTGCGCCATCTGGGACAGAGACCGGGACGAGTGCCTCTGAAGGGGCAAAGAACGGTGCTGCCACGCTGGCCAGCGGGGCGTTTGGTGTTGTGGGCTCCGTTGCTTTGGTTTTTGCCATGCTTTTCTGAGTGTGTTGCGGAGATCACAGTGTTAAAATTTTAGCGACGAACGCGTAATGTAGGTACCTGTACATAATAGGGTAGGGGGAATGGGGTAGGGTCAAAATTGCATGGCTTCGAGTTCCATTGATCACGAGTAATGAGAACAATAATCTAGAGTATAGCCACTTCGTAATGGGACGTATAGAAGCGTCTTTTTCGTTGCACAACCCTCTTGTAGCCATTCAGCCCAGCCATTGGTCACTTTACAGCTGGAGGAGGGAGGCCTGAGGTATGCCAGTTGAGCTGAGCGAGGTGCAGAGCGGCGTTTCAGCCGCACCAGCTCAGAACCAACAATGCCAGGGCTCAATGCCCGGTGGGTTGGGGTTCCAGTTTAAAGCTATTTCAATCATGGCAACTGCAGCCACTCGTTCCTGCAGCATCATCGAACATTCAAATCTATGTGCGCCGGTCACTGTGCCTGAACTGCGGTGGCAATCCAAAGCCTGAACCGACTGCCTTTGGAAAACTTCGCTCCGTCATCTGCAAGCATGTCTTCTCCGTCTTCGGCCGCGAGAACCTTGACATTTGTCACTCCTTGATCTACTGCAACTTTCGCAATCTCTCCAGCCCTGCCGTGCTTGCTTGGTTGGAGCTCCCGACGGAATTCCGCCAATGTTCCTCGCCTCGAGCCTTTATCGACATGGCTAGCCCGTCTCCCGACGCTGGACTTTCAATTGCCAGTGTCTTCGTTGCCAGCCCCTCCAACCAATACCTGCCCTTCAACATCATCCCCGGTCTGCGGTCGGCCCTTGCTTCGCTGCATTCATCGCGCTGTACGTCCGTAGCTTCAGCCTTTATTTTCTCCCAGCCATTAGCGCACGGTCAGGTACGCACACACCACCAAGCAGCGGCATCACAGGCTAACCTCCCCTCTCTGGCCGACAAGAGGGGCAGCCAGTCGACTATAAGTACCGTGCAGCTCACCATCCAATGGTCCCGCGCTAATCGGCTTTTGGAACGGAGGGGCCGTTGGGCGACAGCGTGCTGCTATTTGCGCGCAGAGGGGCCAGGGCTCAATCCTTCGTCTGCAGGGGGTCACCTAACATTGGAAGCGATCGGCGCCTAGAGCAGAACTGGGCAGTCTGGGGTGGCATCTGGACCGGCACCCTGGACCGGGACATTCCGCGTCCGCTCTGCTGATTTTGTGCAGCTGAATCGCTCAGCGCGCCACGGGGGGGCAGATAAGCTTCCTCGATGGGTGTTTTTGGGGTTAGTGAAGGTCGACATTGATCTTGCTTCGGTGCTTGGAGCCCAGTGTCAGCAGCGAATCGGTTTTGGTGCCTGAACACTGGCGATGATGCAAGCCGCGCAGTCGGTTTGCCAACAACCGAGAGGACTCGACCAAGCCACCCCGACACCTGACAGTTGGTTCCATGACCGCAGGGAACGCGTCTGACTGCCGGCCTATCAGCATGGGAGCTGTCCAATGGCCGAGCTAGGTTGCACTCGGTTGAGAACATCCTGGCTCTGCGGCACCTGCGATCCTCGCAAGCACCCAATCGTGTGCTGGCTGGCCACCTCCGCCCCCTGCAATGCATCAACGCAGGATGTGGTGGCTTATAGTGGTGCGCAGGCCTAGCTCCGGCAGCCCAGAAGGTCGTAGGATGGTGAGATTCACAAAATCCGGCACGGCCCACCGCCAGAGGGAGTCTAGGTGTGATTGCTAGTTTACTGCTCCACCAGACACACGATGAGGGCTGCCTTTTGCTCGTTGCTGCTCGCCGCGGCCGTGGGGAGCCATGCGCACGCGTCGATATCGGGGCATGAGAACTTGAAGCGACAGGACTCGGAAGCGACTCCCACTTCGGTTTTTGTACCCCCGACCGCGGCACCGGCGCCGAATGTCAACTCCAGCCAGTACGACCTGACGCAGCATTTCTGCCGCCTTTGGAGACACGCAAGCGTGTACGCCGACGGCAAGATCTACATCGACGGCGGTGAGACGTATGTGCCGAAAAACAACGGAACGTTCGACACCACCCCGGAATTGGAATGGACCAAGGGAATCAACAATCACGTCCTCGTTCTCGACTTGTCCAGGAGTTTCAATGACACCGATACATTTCCGTATTCGACTATTCGCAAGGGGCCCGATGTGCCGAGTTCTTTGATGGAACACGCGCTATGGTATTCGCAGACGAAGCGCATCATCTACCAGATTGGCGGATGGTGGTCGGTCAGCAATGTGCAGGATCCCGGATATAAGGACTTGCAGAAGATCCCCGAAGCCGAGATCTGGGAGTTCGGCCTCGACAGCAAAACATGGACAAAGACAACGGACCTGACCCTCGTGAACTTCAAGGCTAAGGTGCAGCGACCCGGTGCTGCGGCCTACTGCGACGCCCCTGCAATCAACCAGAGCTTCATCTTCCAGGGATATTCGGAGCAGCGGTCCGAGAAGGACTACACCGACTACGAGCAGTGGTCTGAATACAAGTTCATTGAGGGTCTGGTTTCTCTCGACACTAGCAGCGACGCCAAACAGCCCACGCTGACCAACATATCGGCCCCGCTGCAGATGGGTGGCGTCGACTTCGGCCCCCGCATGAATGGGGCCATGGTTCATGTCCCAGTAGGCAAGCGCGGCGTACTGATCCAGATTGGGGGTCAAATTACCGTGAACAAAACACCGTATGGCGTACGGATTCCAGGTGCCAGCGGAGGGAACCACAATATCGGCCTCACCTTCGTCGACATCTACGACATCGAAAGCGGCTTCTGGTTCCGGCAGGAGACGTCCGCCCTGTACGACGGGTTCCCTATCGGACGGTCCGATATCTGCGCCGTCGTCGTCCCCGCCAATGACAGCTCCTCGTACCAAATCTACATGGTCTCCGGCATGGACGACTACAACAAGCACATCACCCTTGGCGAGATCTGGGTGCTCAGCGTGCCGTCGTTCAAGTGGTTTCTCATGCACACCATCCCCGAAGGCTTTTACGGCCACAGCTGCCACGTTGTCGGCGAAAATCTTGTTCAGATCGGCGGCATGGAGACCACGTCGTCTGGGGACATTTCCACCTGCGCCCCTCACATGCCTGCTACCGTCTACTCACTCGTCACCCAAAACTATACTGGGCGCTTCGACGCTGCGGGAGCCAAGCGCCTTGCCCCAGTGCCATCGAAAGTGATACGTGCCATTGGTGGAACATCCCTTGGAGGAGCTGCAATCACGGTCCCCGTCGTCTGGAGCGATCTGTACCTGCAATACGTCTTCAACCCGACCCTCCCTCGCCCAAGCTATTCACCGAGCTATGTTCTTGCCGACCCTCCCGAATCCAAGAGCAACTCCACATCGCCAGTGCCGATACCCCCACCCGATGGCGGAAATGACAAGTCCGCCGTCATCGGGGGAGTGGTTGGTGGAATCTTGGGCGCCCTGGTACTCGGCGCAGCTGCCTTCTTTTTTGCCCGGCGGAGAAAGCGATCCAAGGCAACCGACTCTGTGCTACCCGAGGAACTTCCAGCGACAGCGATGTACCGTGACGCCACGTACGGCAAACCCGAATACGAATTCGGGGCTTCTCCGATATTCAAGCAAGCTGCGCCAGCCGAGTTGACAGCCGGCACGCGGAGTGAGCTCGGGACCTACCACGTGAGCGAGCTCGAGGTTCCAGATCAGGGCATATACAGTCCGGCGCCGACCTTCAGTACGGTCGCAACATCGGAAGGGTGGACACCAATGTCGAAGTATGCTTCCCCTGTGTCGCCAGAAGATATTCAAATTGCGAGGGACTCGCCATTGACGCGTCTGGCAAATTTGAGCGAGGAGGTCAGGAGGGGTGAAAATAGGTGACGCGGTAGATAAAACATATGGGTCATGTTCGGTAAAGATGATTGTTTTTGGTTGCTGCCATTTCAGCGTGCGAGATACCTCAGTTACTTAATATTAGTCACATCAAATTGTTTCCCCATTCCTCAACATGTTGGCCATCCCATCACCGCTCCTTCAAGCCCACTCCCCCATCATAATTCCCTACCCTGCCCTACTCCTTCCCCAACCCCTTCAAAATCTCCGCCACCCTCCTCTGATACCTCCCCGCAACATCTGCATCCACAAACTCCCTCACCTTTGTAATCTTCCTCCCATCCCCGGTAAACTCAAAAAACCACGCAAACTTCAACTGCACCTCCTCTCCGTTGTCCGTAAACTTATCGTATACCCGGACCTCGCCGCCGCGAATAGGCCCTCGGTGTCAATCACCACGTCGGAGATGTAATCGACGCTCTTGACCTTGAAGGCGGCGAGTTCTTTGCCGAATTGCGCGATGTAGTCGATGGGTGTTATTGTGAGATCGGAGGGGGCGCCGAGAGCGAAGAAGAAGGAGGAGGAAGAGATGTGCCGGAGAGCGGTGGGGTTTAGGTCTTTGTTGAGGTGGGAGGGGTCAGAGGTGGACGAGGCGGGGAGGTAGGACATTAGGTGGGAGCGGAGGGTGGTGTTGATTGTTTTGCGGAGAGTGGCGGTGGTGGTGTCGGCCATTGTTGAGATTTTGGTGGGGAGTTTAGTGGTGGTGGTGAGGGTGGCTTTTTCGAGGGAGTAGAGGAGTGGGGTTTGGTTGTTGAGATGGCGGTGGTCCTGGTAGATTTGGAGAAGAGAAAGGGGAGGGCGGGAAGAAAGGAGACGAGGTAGTAGTACATTTGAGGGGAAGGGTGAAAGTGATGGGAGGAGGGGGGGAAACTGCGGCTTATAAGATGTAGACTTGTTTATTGGTGGGTTCGAAGGATGGTGATCGTTTTGTGTGACACTAGAAAGAGGGCTTGGAGCGCGTTGTAAGTGGATGCTGATGGGGTATTGAGGTGCAATCCTGAATCCTGCCGGTAAACGAGCGTTGCTTTTATAGGTTTATCATATTTCTAGGGAATAACACGGTTCTCACCGAAGGATTCCCGACACATCCGCCGCTGGGTTGTTGGGTTGCTGACTGCATTTGGAGACGATGTTTCGGACGAAGCATGTGTGGATCTCTGCAAATTCGAAAGGTTACTAAACGGTGGGATGTTCGGGTGTAAATGCTGTGTGTTGTTGGTTAAATCCGAGATATCTTAAATCTTTGATTTCAGACAGCCGGGAATGAGAACCGATGCACGGATACTACTAACGCTGCACATAACTACCGGTGAATTAATTTAGCTTCGCATTTCTGTCTACGCAGCCAATAAGCCACCCTTTAATTTAACCTCAGAGTTGCACTAGATGCAAATGGTAGGTAGTCCATTCAGCCGCCTTCGGGTACTACTACCGAGCAGGTCGGAACTAGGCCAGCCGTGATGGGGATTCAGGCTAAACTCAGTCACGACACCTGAGACAAAATGATTTTGCTACGTAGCAACTACTAGCCGTGAAGTAACTTGTTTTCCTCTCGATCACGAAGAGTGCCCCTTTTAAATCTCAACAATGGCTCTCGAGTACACAGCCATTCCGTTAAATGAAAGTGGCAAGAGGCCACCTCCCTCAAGACTTCGCGAGCACGCCAAAGCTTCATTGGTTATTGCCTCTGCCATCGTCGTCATTCTCGGTCCTTTTGTGTTCGGCTTCGCGGTTGGGCGCAGCCAGATGGTCAACGGTGAGATGTCGTCGATGCCCAAGTTTGTCCCCGAAGGTATGGAAATGCCCCTGGACGGTGAATAGAGACTCGGTGATAGCTAACGGCCATCCCAGTACCCCTGAAGCGAGTGATGTTCCAATTCCCCACGAAATACGAAGACACTGGACCTATGGGTGATGGACTTTGGGATGGTCTCATGCCAGGTTTGACGTCCTGTTTGCAGACTTCACGCATGAGCTAACATCCGTCAGTCGGTGCTGGTTTCGTTCGTGTACCGCACCCTCGCAGATACGGGCTTCCACCGAGCGAGCCTATAGTGAACGATACCGAGAAGGGAGAGATGTACTCACTTTCTGCAATGCACCAACTCCACTGCTTGGTGAGTACTCCCCTTATTAGTGCGAGTATATGATCCAGTGCTGATAGGAGACAGGCCGTCTTGCGAGACGTAATGATAAAATATGAAAAGGGAGACAAGTCGCGTTTTGCAGGAGACGGCCACGAGTACCATTGCCTGGACGTATGTTTTGTCAAATCGGAAACATTGCACTGGATGCTAACAGTGAGGACAGTACATCCGCCAGGCCATCATGTGTGCGGGAGACACAACGCTAGACTATGCCGACGACAGTGTCATTGGCCAGGACGGCCAGGTCACCCGATATGGTTTCACAGGGTCGAACTCGACGCACCAGTGTAGAGACTGGGACTTCATCAAGAACTTTGCAGAGAAGCACAAGTCAGGGGACAGAATCGGCATTTTGTAGCTCCGTCCAGTAGGAGAGGCCCCATGTTCCCTGTTATCAGAATATTCAATCTGAGACCTCATGTCCAAAATTGCACCAGCTCAGCGCATCACCATAGGCAAGATCATCGCCGCCCCGGCCATGGCGAAACCCAGAAGCTCAGAACAAGACTTCTTGTTGGAGGCGCTACTTGGGCTGCTCGAGGTGCTCGACGTTGGTGTTGGTGTTGTAGTAGCCACAGTTGACTTGGGCTCAGCTGCGATGGTTGCTAAGACTGATGGTTCTAACGTGATGAGACTGGAACCGCTCTTGACAACGATGTTTGTAGTGATTGGCGCGTCGCTAGATGCGGGATTGAAAAATTGTCTCAGTTTAAGCTCATAGCAGCCAATTGTGTTCAAGAAATCGGAGGAAGGGGGCCCTTACACTGCTGCGCAAAGAGTGTTCAGCCCCACGGCAAGACCTATTGGTGCAGTGTCAATAGCAGAATCATTGGAAGGTGGGTAAAGAGCATACTCGTGAGACCCTCCGAGGGACAAAATGATGCAACACAGTCTCCGACTGTGGTCTGCACAGGGTGGGATGCCTGGCACAATCCATTGGCTGGCCACAGACGAGAAGAGGAACGGGATGACGAGCAGAACAAACATGGCTGATCGGTATGGTGCTTGGTGCAAAACCTCACAGGCCGGGCAAAAGCGGGCATCCTCTTTATTGATAGATGCACCTTCAGCTATCTATGCGGCAGGCGCGGGTGCGAGCATCCAGCCACTGCCCCCTCACATGCTCACATGGGCGTTGCCAAACACGTAATTTTTCCTCATTCCGGTCGCTCGGCCGTCAGAAGCTGCGCGCAAGCGACATCATCTCGCTCATCTCGGTGGCCACTAAGCTCGCCGACGTCATTGCCGCCTTTTGGTCGGGCATGCTCGCAATCCGGTTCGCGCACGTCGTGTGGGAGAAGGTGCGGATGGAGAGACCCTATGATGGGCAGAGGATGGACAAGATCATCCGGTGGACGACGCAGTATTACTTCCCACCCACCACCATGGGAGGGCGGGTATTCACCATTCAAGCTGTCGTCATGCGCCTTTCTCTCGCCCTCTTCGGCCTGAGCTTTATCGGCGCTCCGCTTATCGAAGGCGCGCTGGACTGGAGCTCGTCCTCGCAGCTCGGCGAGCTAGGTAGCGTCAAAGTCTCCACGGGTAACCCGACAGCGCAGTTCTTCCGCTGGAACTGGCTCGCCATAGGCCACATGCTTGACCGACAGGAGATAGCCGAAGCCGCCTCCTTGGCGAGCATTGCATGGGAACGCCAAACAACCTCCAATGCAACTGACCTGGAGAGACGACCCTGTCGGCATGTCACCAACGACACACCTTTCCCCGTTGGTTCCGAGATCCACAATGTAACAGTCCCCTGCATCGTGGTTCACGACGTTTCGTGGCCAACGGGAAACATGTCAGCCTATGTCAAGTCCATCCTGGACAACAGCAAGGCCGCGAGTGCGTCCAACTACGACCCCTTCATCGCAGGCGTGGACCACCCGGGAATCGCGGTACTGTTCGACCCAGCCAACAAGATCCTCCCACTTCCCGCCAAGTTCGGCAACAGCTCCCTGGATTATGCCATATCGGCCAGCCCGACTATCCCGAGTCGTTCCTCTGGTCAGGGGCCATGACCGCCATCATTCTTCTCTCGCGGAAATACCCATTTGACCCCTTCCTCGTCGATCCCTTCGACTACCAGGCCTTGAACAAGCCCATGAATAACTACGAGGAACGTGGCAACGCTATCTCGGTCCGCCCTGGCGAGGCCGGCGTCCGCCCAGATAAGACGTACCTCACCATCAATTTTACCGCTGGTATCCGCTTCTCCTCCAGGGGGACCTATGTCAAATCCAACGTCATTGAAACCGACGGCGGTGATCTAGACGGGCGCGATATTACCCCGGGTCTGTGGGTGAGACAGGCACTCTACATGATGTCGGACGTCATGTCCACTGTGGCGGTCATGAATACCTCCGAGGTGCCCACATGGGAGAATCTCTTCAACTACACCGAAGCATTGGTACGATATTCCTACCTCGGCTCGTGGGATATTCTACAGCGCCAATTTGACCCCAACAGCACCGAGCTGGCTGTGACACTTCGCGAGCCTAGGTTACAGGCGAGCGTCAACGTGGTGCGTGTGCTGGCGTGGTTCTTTCTCAACGTGGGGTTCACCTGCACGGCTTTATCGCTGCCGTTCCTCCGCAAGGATGGGGGAGAGAAGGATGAGAAGATGGAAGATATCGCCGATTTGGTGCGGAAGGTCACCCGATATGAGGCCAATTTGAAAGCCAAGGAGACAGAAGGGGGAAAACAGAAGGACGTGGAGAGCGAAGACGAGGAGTTGCTGTCATGACGGTAACATTGCCTAGGCACGTTCAGGATGTTTCCCGAAGAACTGCTGTTCGGCATGGATTTGGAGATGGATTCAAGATAAGGTAAGGAATTCTTATTGCTGCACCGCAAATCGAAGCTGAAAAGAAAAAACTCAAAAGAAGCCACAGAAAAAAACAGCCGTTTGACGTTCTCGCCGCCTTTCCTTCAGTGTATCTCCAACCTCTGGCAGTCCGCTTCCTTGAGGTCTGGGGCGTCGTCATCCGAAGCCGACAGATAAGCCTCCCCCACCAGCTGAAATCCGCCTTGGGACCGCTTCCGCAGAACAAGCGGAACGAGTCCCGTGTTGCACCAATAGATTTCATCTCCCGTCTCCATGACCTCGGGGCCGGTACCCCACTTGCCATCGCAAGTCTTGAAGATTCGCCTCCCCTGCGTCATAAGACCTATACGCTGAAGTGCTGCACTATGCTTTGACTTGTTAAACTTTGCTTCCGCTTGCATTTCGAGACGACTCGGGCCGGGCGGCTGGCGGCGAGCGTTCAGTGCCTTTTGGACCGTACGGTAGACATCTGGGAGGTCCTGTGCGAGCATTGACTGCAACACCGCGCATAGTGTGGCGTCATCTCTGCCGCTCTCCGACTCGTAGAGGTAGACTCCATCATCCGCGGTCAGGAGGTCGATGAGCTCGAAGGGCCCTCCCAAATCGAGATGGGCGTCCCGCTGTTCATTGGCCGTGGCCAGGGAAAGAAAACCTTCGGGGTCCAGAGGCCGAATGCCGTCGAACCGTGTGAACACTTTAGACACGCTGTTCAATTTGGACCCGAATAGCGTCAACATCTTCTTGCCGCCGCCACCGCCGCCATGTACTTCCCATACCCCTGCAGCGGGCCCTGTGAGCCCGGAACGGTTTCTGAAACGTCTATCCCCGCTCAGGGATAGATGCTTGCCAAGCGAGGAAGGGCGAGAAAATGGTGTGACGGGTTGGGAATAGTTGGGGACCCAAGACGGCAAGTCTAACACCATCGTGCCGGCAGTAGTGCTACCGGCTGCATGGGTCTGGGTACGGATATTTGGCCTGAGTCCTGCCTGACCAAGGACACGCAGGCATTCTGCCTGACGCAACATGAGTTCCGTAAAAGCCGTATATACATCTTCAGTTGACATGTTATAGCTCGTGGCCAAAGGAAACGGGACGTTGTTCGTGGCGCTGTAAAGACCCGTGAACCCATACACGTGATCCCTCGGGTCCTCGAACCGGGGCGACGTCTGCCTGATCGACGCGATGGCGGCGAGGAACTTGATCCAGATATCATCTCTGAGGTCTCGAGTCTGGAGGATTTCATCATCGTCGTCGTCCAAAACCCCCATTGACCTCTCAATTTCGAGCACCATACGCAGCATGGGACTCGCCATCTCCTGCAGGATGTTCTTGGTGCCGAGAAGAAGATGGCCCGGCCAGACCCGGTTACAACCCTGGCGCCAGTCGGGCCGCTTCTGATGGAGCAGGTCTAGAATGCCGTCGCTCCACCGCATCTTGTCCAGCGATCGGAACAGGCCTTCCAAGTCTTTCATCGCCACCTCCTCAGACCCAAAGACCACCAACGGCGACACACGTTCCTTCCGATCACGGTCATACTCGAAAATAGCCTCCTGAATGACCCAGCCCCGCGAGAACCACCGACAGCGGCAAAAGTAGTCAAAAAACTTCACAAACACCCGCTGCCACCTCTCCCTATCCTCCTTCGCCATAATCCGCAACGCTGCCGGCCCCGTACAGAGCGGGCTCTCATCAGCTAGGGCATCACAATTCCGCCCATCCACAAGATAATCCACATAAAACCACCGAAACACCCAATCGATATCCGCACCAGGCTCCGCATCCCCCAACCAAACAACAACCCGACTAGCACACTTGTAAATCTCCGCCATCATTCCCACCTGCCGCCCCTTCTCAGCGTCATCACCCTGGTTGATGCACAGCGCGTCTACCCACAACCACTTGGTCCAGGGGCGGTCGTGCTGCCATTCGAAGCGCTCGTGGCGGACGCGGCCCATGTGGATGGAGTTGCTGAGGAAGTTGAAGAGGTTGAGGCCGATGGCGATGCGGTGGCCGTTGCAGCGGATTGTGCGGGTTTCGCGTGGGCGCGGGTCAAGGGGGTCGCCGGCGGGGTGGAAGGTGGGGTGGCCCCAGGTGTAGGAGAGGGCCCAGTAGGTTGATTCTGATTCTGAAGAGGAGGAGGGAGAGGGGGGGGCATTGGTGGATGGGGTGGAGGGTGTCGGGAATGGGAAGACTTGGAGCTTGATGGTGAAGCGGTGGGGCTCTGAGGTGTCGGGGACGAGGGTGATGAGTCGGATTTCGGAGGAGCTGAGCGGTGTGTACA
>Ga0247770_1001811_pt1 | contig 14594 bp, 13 predicted proteins | sample UWRJL136409B6_FD_179943 | JGI IMG/M metagenome (GOLD analysis project Ga0247770, IMG submission 179943) | Plant litter microbial communities from Arlington Agricultural Research Station in Wisconsin, United States - UWRJ-L136-409B-6 | ecosystem: Environmental > Terrestrial > Plant litter >... | reverse complement strand
CGGCGGCGCGTCCGTGCAGGCCCTGCTTCAGGAAGTCCGCGACGCCGTCCGCGTGGGCGGGGACGGCGCCGTCGAGCTGGTCAGCGAGCCCGCGCTGCGCGAGCGCGGCATCGACCGGCTGGTCCACGCCGCCGTCTTCGGCGACGACGCCGACGTGCGCGACACCGCCCGCTGGCTGATCGGCGAGGCGGGCTTCCGCCTGGGAGTGGCGCCCGCCTCCATCCACGAGCTGTACATGGCCCGCGGCCGCGGCGAGGTGCAGGGCTTCACCGTCCCGGCGATGAACGTGCGCGCCGCATCGTACGACACGGCGCGCGCCCTCTTCTCCGCCGCCCGCGAGGGCGAGGTGGGGGCCATGATCCTGGAGATCGCCCGCTCCGAGATCGGCTATACCGACCAGCGGCCGCACGAGTACGTGGCGGTGATGACGGCCGCCGCGCTCAAGGAGGGGTGGAAGGGACCGCTCTTCGTGCAGGGCGACCACTTCCAGATCAACCACAAGAAGTGGAAGGCCGATCCGGAGCCCGAGGTGCGCGCCGTCAAGGACCTGGTCCGCGAGGCCATGCACGCCGGCTTCTACAACATCGACATCGACACCTCCACGCTGGTCGACCTGTCGAAGGAGACGCTGGACGAGCAGCAGGCCGTAAACTCGCGCCTCTCGGCCGAGCTGACCGCCTACGTGCGGCGCCACCAGCCGCCGGGGATCGACGTCTCCATCGGCGGCGAGATCGGCGAGGTGGGGACGGAGAACTCCACCCCCGAGGAGCTGCGCGCCTACATGGACGGCTACAACCGCGAGCTGGCGCGCATCTCCGCCGAGCAGGGGACGCCGCTGGCGGGGCTGTCCAAGATCTCGGTGCAGTCGGGGACGTCGCACGGGGGCGTGGTGCTCCCGGACGGCTCCATCGCCGACGTGGCCATCGACTTCGAGACGCTGCGGTCGCTCTCCGACATCGCGCGGCGCGAGTACGGGATGTCGGGCGCGGTGCAGCACGGCGCCAGCACCCTGCCGCAGAGCGCGTTCGGCAAGTTCCCGGAAGTAGAGACGGCCGAGATCCACCTGGCCACCAACTTCCAGAACATCGCCTACGACCAGATCCCGGCCGAGCTGCGCGAGCGGATGTACGAGCACTGCCGCCAGAACTTCCCCGACGAGCGCAAGGCGGGCGACACCGAGGAGCAGTTCATCTACAAGGCGCGGAAGAAGGCCCTGGGCGCCTTCAAGCGCGAGCTGTGGGACCTCTCCGAGGCCGACCGCGAGAAGCTGCGCGCCGCGCTCAAGGAGACCTTCGCGTTCCTCTTCTCCACGCTGCGCGTGAACGGCACGTCGGAGATCGTCCGCCGCATCGTCCCGCTCCCCGAGCTGCGCCGCGGCGGCCCCACCGCCCTGCGCATGAAGGCCGCCGCCGACGACTGGGACCTCTCCGACTGATCGGATCCTGATCGGCGGATGAAGATCGAGAAGATGGGCGGATCCAACGCGGGTCCGCCCATCTTCTTCGCGTCGATCATCCTTCCTCGATCGATCGATATCCATCCCCCGATCGACGGATCGAGGAGGAAGTCGCATCCAGGAGAGGAACGTCGGCATTCCGCCGTGGAACCATGGGCGGAGATGAGTTATCGAAATTTTTTCGGAGAGGCACGTTTCGGTCTCCCTCCCCTCGATCCGCATCCGCCCGCCGCATCCGCGCATCTCGAGCATCGCGAACAGAGTCATCAGAGGTTCGGCGCGGAACCCGCCCCCTGCTCCACATCCCACCGATGACGCAGTTGGCACGGCCTGGGAGAGCACGAGACTCCGATCGCCCGATCGATCCCCGCCGGCTGTCCCCAGCAACCTCCCCTCCGTGCGCTTTCCCCGGCGCGGGAACGGAATGTGCTTACCCACGGGCGGGCCGCCCCACGGCGGCGCTCCGGAACTCTGGTTTTCCTGGATGTACCGACGACATTCCGCGCCCCCCGGGCAGCGGCGACGGCACGCTGCATCCCGAAGCTGACGTACGTGATCACCGAAACCGCCAGTCTCGCCCCTTCTCCCGCCCAGCCGTCCGGCACGGGCGCGGCGCCGGACACCGCCCCCGAGGGCGGCATCCTGGCCCTGCGCGCCAACAAGCTGGACCTGCTGGAGCGCCTGGCCGACGACCTGGCACACGAGATCAAGAACCCGCTGCACTCCATGGTGATCAACCTGGAGGTGCTCAAGCGCCGCGTCTCCCGGGCCGGATCCGAGGAAGACGTGCAGCGGTACATCGGCGTGCTCACCGGCGAGCTGGAGCGGGTCAACCGGCGCATCGAGCTGCTCCTGCGCCTCTCCCGCCCCGGCCGCGGCGCCGAGAGCACCACGCTCAACGAGCTCACCGAGGAGCTGATGGAGCTGGTGCAGCTGGAGGCGCGCCACCACGAGCTCTCGGTGGACTACCGCCCCGACGGCCGCATCGCCCGCGTCTTCGTGGCCCGCGAGCCCACGCGCCAGGTGATCCTGAACCTGGTGCTGGAGACCATCGACCGCATCGAGGCCGGCGGCACGCTGGTGGTGCGCATCGACGAGCGCGACGGGTGGAGCCGGCTGGCGGTGGGCGGCGGGGCGGGCGAGCCCCCCGTCGAGACGGCGCGCATCGCCGTGGCGCGGGCGCTGGCGGCGGACGCCGGCGGACGCGTGGAAGCCGACGGAGAGGCCGAGGGCGGCCCTGCCCTGGTCTTGTCCGTGCCGGTGTCGCGGGGCTGATTCCCGCCGGCACCGAAGAACACCCGCAGATAAATGCGGCGCAACGGGTTGACCCTTTGCGCCGCTCGCGGGTATACTTGCAGTTCCCATCCAAACCCACGACACAAATCGGCGGCGGCATGGCAGAGAAGATCCTTGTGGCGGACGACGAGCGCCACATCGTGGAGGGGCTCCAGATGCTCCTGGCCGACGACGGCTACGAGGTCGACACGGCCACCGACGGCAAGAAGGCCTGGGAGATGGTGAAGGAGGGCGGCTACGGCGTGGTCCTGGCCGACCTGCGGATGCCCGAGATCGACGGCCTGGAGCTCTTCAAGCGCATGCGCGACGCGGGGATCTCCGCCGAGATCATCATCATCACCGGATCGGCGTCGGTGGACACGGCCGTGCAGGCCATGCGCCAGGGCGCCTACGACTACCTGGAGAAGCCGCTGAACGTGGAGCGCCTCAAGGCGCTGCTGCCCAAGGCGCTGGAGGCGTACCGGGTCAAGCAGGCCAACAAGGTGCTGGAGGAGAAGCTCAACAACCTCACGCGCTTCGGCGACCTGATCGGCCAGTCGGAGGAGATGCGCGACATCTACGGGATGGTGGAGGCGGCGGCGCCGTCCGCGGCCAGCATCTTCATCGTGGGCGAGAGCGGGACCGGCAAGGAGCTGGTGGCCCGCGCCATCCACGACAAGTCGGGGCGCCACAAGGGCCCGTTCATCGCCATCAACTGCGCCGCGTTCCCCCGCGAGATCCTGGAGAACGAGCTCTTCGGCCACGAGAAGGGCGCCTTCACCGGCGCCGTCAACGAGAAGGCCGGGTGCTTCGAGCTGGCCGACGGCGGCACGCTCTTCCTGGACGAGATCGCCGAGATGGAGCCCGACATCCAGGTGAAGCTGCTGCGGGCGCTGGAGCAGCGCTCCTTCCGCCGCCTGGGCGGGAAGAAGGAGATCCACGTGGACATCCGCGTCGTCTCCGCCACCAACAAGCACATCCAGAAGGCGCTGGAGAACGGCGAGCTGCGCGAGGACCTGTACCACCGCCTCGCCGTCATCCCGCTGGTCCTCCCGCCGCTGCGCGAGCGCCGCGGCGACGTGCGGGTGCTGGCCGAGCACTTCCTCCGCCGCTTCGCCGAGGAGAACCAGAAGCCCATCAAGAGCTTCGCCCCCGAGGCGCAGGAGTTCATCAACACCTACCGCTGGCCGGGGAACGTCCGCGAGCTCAAGAACGCCATCGAGCGCGCCGTCATCCTGGCCCGCACGGGCGAGATCACCCTGGGCGACCTGCGCGCCCACGAGCTGATCCAGTCCGACGACCGCGAGCTGCGCATTCCCGTGGGGACGCCGCTGGAGCAGGTGGAGCGGACGCTGATCCTCAAGACCTTCTCCTTCGCGGACGGCGACCACACCCGGGCCGCCACGCTCCTGGGGATCGAGGCCGACGAGCTCCGCGAGCGCCTGAACCGCGCCGTCGGCGGCGAGGCCGTCACGGCCTGACACGCCGCCCGAGTCGGATCGAAACACGGAACGCCCGGCCTCCCGCAGACCGGGCGTTCCCGCGTTCGGCGGATCGGGATCGTGGGGATTTGTCCGCTCCGGCTCCTCTGTTTCTCAGCTTGAGCGTGATCGGCCATTGCGCGTCGATTTTGACGTATCAAAAGTGTAAATCCTTCGTCCTCAAGTGGTTGCGGGGTCAGTCGATCGGGTCGCGCGGGGCGCCGGATGTTCATGGTTTGTACCGAACGTTTGCCATACGGTGGCATGACGATTGCCCTTTCCCATGGCCGAGTGATGGGGGGATCACCAGCACGCCGCGCCGGGCGTCGTGCCACCGGGAGGTTGCAGGGCAATGGCGGCACAACGTATTCTGGTCATCGAGGACGAGCGCGGAGCGCGCGAGGCGCTGGAGAGCCTCCTCTCGGAGGAAGGCTACACCGTCGCCACGGCCGAAAACGGCGAGAAGGGGTTGAAGCAGCTCACCGACTTCAACCCCGACACGGTGGTCTGCGACTTCTACCTCCCCGACACCGACGGCCTGCAGATCCTGCGGCGGGTGCGGGACGTGGCGGGGCGGGCCATCACCTTCATCGTGATCACCGCCGGCTGCGGCGGCGCCGACGCCGAGAGCCTCCTGCAGCGCGAGGCCGACTTCTTCTTCCAGAAGCCGCTGGACCTGGCGCGGTTTCGGCTGGCCCTGCAGCGCGGCGTGAACGCGGCCGCGCGCGCGCCCACCCTGAACGGCGTGTAGCCCGCGCCGCATCTCCCTTTCCCGGACCGGACGGAGCCCTTCCCCTATGGCGGAGCTGGACGAGACCCACACCTTCGTGATCGAGACGCGCGGCGGTGACGGGGTCGGCGCGTTTCTCCTCGGCATGCTGGCGGGCGCGGCGGCGATGGTGCTGCTGGCGCCCCGCAGCGGCGCCGAGACGCAGGCCGAGATCGCCGGCGCGGCCCGGCGCCTTCGCGAGGGCGTGAACGGCCGGGTGACCGGCGCCCGCGACCGCGTGACGGGGCGGGTGGAGGACGTGCGCGGGCGGGTGCGCGACCGCGTGGACGGGGTGCGCGACGGCGTGGGGACGCGCGTGGACCAGGCGCGCGCCGCGCTGGAGGCCGGACGCGGCGTGGCGCACGACGCCCGCGGCGAGCTGCAGCGCCGCGTGGACGAGGCCAAGCGCGCCTTCCGCGAGGGACGCGGCGGCGCCGCCCAGCCGGACGCCACCGCCGTCGCCCCGCCCGAGGTGGTGCTGGACGACGCGCCGGCCCGCGAGGACGCGGGCGACCTGGCCTGACGCTCCGGGCCGCGCGCGATCCATCTCGCGGGGCTGGAGGTCGGGCGAGGCTGGACATGGATGTACACACGGGGCCGACGGACGCAGCGGAGGAACGTCGCCGCCGTCCGCCGGCCCTCGCGCGTTGACGGGCCTTGCACGGTCCGTCATCTTTGTTTCCATGATCGAACGGAGGCGCAGGGAGCGCGCGGTGAACGTGGCGAAGGCCGCCGGTGCGGCCTTTCGCCGCCTCCTGCGCGGCAGCGGCGACTTCATCACGCACCTGTACGAGAAGGCGGGGCAGGACGACATCTTCTTCCTGGCCGGGGGGATCGCCTACAACGTGATCTTCGCGGCGGTCCCCTTCCTCCTGATGCTGATCGGCGTCTTCGGGTATGTCCTCCCGGCCATCGTGGAGGACCCGCAGCGCGCGGCGGTGGACTACGTCCTCAACATCATCCCCCCCTCCGAGCCGGTGGTGCGCATCACCCGCGAGCTGGTGGGCGAGGTGCTGGCGGGGCGCGGCGGCTTCAGCGTGGTGGGTCTTCTCCTCTTCGTCTGGGGCTCCACGCGCCTCTTCGGGACGCTCAGGACGGCGCTCAAGGACATCTTCGACCTCCCCGAGGAGCGCGGGATCGTGGAGGGGAAGATCTTCGACCTGCAGATGGTGATCGTGGCGGGGTCGCTCCTGGTCGCCAACACGGGGATCACCGTGGTGATGGAGGCGGCGCAGGCGTTCGGGATCGAGCTGCTGGGGATCGACGGGACGGTGGGGGTGCGGGCGGCGCAGGCGGTGTGGGCGCAGCTGCTGGCGTTCGGCTTCATCTTCGTCATGTTCCTGCTCATCTACCGTTATCTTCCCAAGCGCCGCACGCCGTGGCGCATCGCGCTGGTGGCGGCGGCGTTCGCGTCGGTTGCGTGGGAGCTGCTCAAGGGCCTCTTCGCGCTGTACGTGGAGAGCGTCCCCAGCCTGGGCCGCACCTATGGCACGCTCGTGGCACCGGTGGTGCTGGTGCTGTGGATCTACTACTCGTGCGTGGTCTTCATCCTGGCCGGGGAGATCGCCCAGGTGTACGACCTGACGAGGGTTCGGCGGGCGCAGCGGGAGCTGCTGGAGTAGGGAGGTGCGAAGGTGCGAAGTGCGTGGGTGCGAGAGTGCGTGAAGAATATGGAGGAGAGATGCGGGTGTCGAAGATCGTGGGGATGGTGATCGCGGGCGTGATCGGGTCGGCCGCCGTGGCTTCGGCGCAGCTGCCGGTGTCGCCGCTGGCGGTGGCGCACGGCGTGGAGGGGGAGGGGACGGCGCGGTACCGCGATCCTCCGGTGAACGTGGAGGGGCGGTACATCGTCATCGCGCTGGAGGAGCACCGGCTCTACGTGATGGAGGACGAGCGGGTGCTCTGGTCCGCCATCGTGGGGACGGGGACGGGGACGCGGCTGGAGGGGGCGGGGCAGAAGTGGGACTTCTCCACGCCGCGCGGGATGTTCCGCGTGCAGCGCAAGGAGAAGAACCCCAAGTGGTACGTCCCCGACTGGGCCTACATCGAGCGGAAGGTGGAGATCCCGGACCCCGAGGACCCCAAGCGCTGGGAAGAGGGGATGCTGGGGACCACGGCGCTCTACCTGGGCGAAGGGATCGCGGTGCACGGCACCAACAGCCCCGAGCTGCTGGGCCAGGCCGTCTCCCACGGCTGCATCCGCATGACCAACGAGGCCGCCCGCCAGCTCTACCACGAGGTGGAGGTCGGCACCCCCGTCTTCATCTACTGACGGGCCGTCCGCCTGGATCGGGCGATGCGGGGCGGTCTCGCCGACGGAGCCGCCTCGCCGCCGTTCGGGGATCAGGGAGACGCGAGGGCGATCGGCATGACGGCGCGATGGATCGATGCCCATCCCTTTGCGGCGGCCCGGATTGCGGGGCAATGATCGCGATCCGCCGATCCGCGACCGGAGAACCTTCGCACCTTCGCACCTCGCACTTTCGCACCTGGTTACGACGCCGTACCATGGTCGCCATTGACCTTTCGGCCTTGAATCGCAATAGATAGATGAGCAAGCCAGCGGGAAAGACGGAGGCGGGCGACAAGATCGTCGCGCAGAACCGCAAGGCGCGGCACGAATACCACATCCTGGACACCTGGGAGGCGGGGCTCGTGCTGCAGGGGACGGAGGTCAAGTCGCTGCGCGACGGCAAGGCCAACATGGCCGACGCGTACGCCACCTTCATCCGCGGCGAGCTGTGGCTGCTGAACCTGCACATCTCGCCGTACGAGCAGGCCAACCGCTTCAACCACGACCCGCTGCGGCAGCGCAAGCTGCTGCTGCACCGCATGGAGATGCGCAAGCTGGTGGGGCAGGTGGAGCAGCAGGGGCTCACCCTGGTGCCGCTGGACATCCACTTCAGCCGCGGGATCGCCAAGGTCACCCTGGCCCTGGTGAAGGGCAAGCAGCTGCACGACAAGCGCAACTCGCTGCGCGAGCGTGCCGAGCAGCGCGACATGCAGCGCAGCTCCAAGGACTTCCGCGAAGGCTGACATGCGAACCGTCCTCGCCCTCGTCTCCCTGATCGTCTCTCTCCTTTCCATCGACCTCGCCGCCCAGTCGTCCCGCGCCGCGCAGTGGCGGATGGAGACGGGCGGCCGTGAGGCCATGCGCATCGCCGAGACCTCCGCGCGCGGGTACGCGGCGCTCCCCGGCTCGGCGCTGGTGAGCGTGGGGGCGCGGGTGTCGCACGACGGCGGGGACCTGGTGGCCACGCTGGGCGCCACCGAGATCCGCTTCCGCCCCGGCTCGGCCGAGGTGACGATCGGCGGCGAGGCGCACACGCTGGCGAACCCCGTGTACGCCGAGAACGGCGTGGTCTACGTCCCCGCGGACTTCTTCCGGCGCTTCCTGGTGGACGCGGCCGGCGGCGCGCTGGAGGTGGAGCCCGCCGCCCGCATCGTCCGCCGCGTCCGCCGCGAGGAGCCCGCGCCGTACCAGGCGCCGCGCCCGACGACCTCCGCCGCGCTCTCCTCCACGCCGCTCGCGCCCCTTCCCCCGCGGCCCGCCGCGTCCGCGCCGGCGCCGGCGGAATCGGAATCGGAATCCGTGGCGGAGGATGCCGTGGCGGAGGATGCCGTGGAGGCGCCGGCCGTTCCGGTCACGCGCGGGACGCCCCGGCGGCTGGTGGTGGTGGACGCGGGGCACGGCGGGCGCGATCCCGGCGCCCGCGGGCCCGGCGGGACGCGGGAGAAGGACGTCACGCTGCGCATCGCCCGGCGGGTGGCGGCGCTGCTGCGCGACGATCCCACGCTGGAGGTGCGGATGACGCGCGACCGCGACACGCTGATCGCCCTGCACGACCGCGCGCGGATGGCCAACCGCTGGAAGGACGAGGGGCAGGCGGCCGTCTTCCTCTCCATCCACGCCAACGCCAACGAGAGCCGGAGCGAGAAGGGCTTCGAGACCTACTTCCTGGCCGAGGCGCGCACGGCGGACGCGCGGCGGGTGGAGCAGTTCGAGAACGCGGCCATGCAGTACGAGGAGGCGCCGCCGGCCGGGCCGCTGGGGTTCATCCTCACCGACCTCCGCCAGAACCAGTACCTGCGCGAGTCCAGCGGCTGGGCGCAGATCATCCAGGGCCGGCTGCGCGAGATGCACCCCGGGCCGGACCGGGGCGTCAAGCAGGCGGGGTTCGCGGTGCTGCGCGGCACCTTCATGCCCGCCGTGCTGGTGGAGATCGGCTTCATCTCCAACCGCAACGAGGAGCAGCTCCTGGCCGACGCCGACGTGCAGGAGCGCATCGCCCGCAAGCTGGCCGACTCCGTGCGCGACTACTTCGACGGCCCGCCCCCCGCCGCTCCAGCGACGACTGAGCCTGGGGATCGCTCGCGATCGATCGACGATGGTCACGGCCCGCGAGGATGGATCTTCCTTCGCGGGCCGTTTTCGGTCGATGAACGGATGTCGATCGCCCCACCGTCGGATTCGAGTCGGGGCGGGAGATGGTTGACGCGGGGCGGCGGATGCCAGAGGTTGACGGCGCCGGACTCGCGGCGTCCCGCCGGATGGACGGCGGACGCGTGTCCCGCGCTCCACTCCCCGCTCCGGAGCCTGCATGTCACGAGTTCTCTCGCTTTCCGAGTCCGATCCCTCGCTCGCCGATCCAGCCCACTTCCGTGATCCCGGAGTCGACATGAGCCGCCCGGTTCCGATCATCGCCCTCGACGTTCCCACGGCGGAGGCGGCGGATGCGCTGCTCGGCCGGCTGGGGCCCTCGGCGGACTTCGTGAAGGTGGGGCTGCAGCTCTTCGTGGCGGAGGGGCCGGCGTTCGTCCGCTCGCTCCGGGGGCGCGGGTACCGCGTCTTCCTGGACCTCAAGCTCCACGACATCCCCAACACCGTCGCGCAGGCGGTGCGGAGCGCGGCCTCGCTGGACGTGCAGCTGCTCACCCTCCACGCCTCCGGCGGCGCCGCCATGCTCCGCGCCGCCCGCGACGCGGCGGGGCCGGCCGGCGGCGGGGTGGCGCTGCTGGGGGTGACGGTGCTCACCTCGCTCTCCGAGGACGACGTGGCGGAGGCGTGGGGGCGCGAGACGGTGGTCGCGCAGGACGAGGTGGTGCGGCTGGCGGGGCTGGCGGAGCGGTGCGGGCTGGACGGCATCGTGGCGTCCGTGCACGAGCTCCCGGTGATCCGCGAGGCGGTGGGCGGCGCGCTCCGCGTCCTCACCCCCGGCATCCGCCTGGCCGGCGACGACGCCGGCGACCAGGCCCGCGTCGCCACCCCGGCCGAGGCCGCGCGCCTGGGCTCCGACTACGTCATCCTGGGCCGCTCCGTCACCGCCGCCGCCGATCCCGCCGCCGCGCTGGCGCGAGCGCTCGCGGAGCTGGAGGGCGGATCGTCCTGACGGCGGGCGATCCCCATCCGTCCGGCATCATCGCGGCTCGACAATCATCCCCCGATCCTCTTCTCGACCCTCATGGACGCATCCACCGAACAGAAGCCCGTTTCGCGCGCAAGGCAGCGGCTGGGTGGCATCTTCATCCTCGCCGCCGCGGTGATGATGGCGACGATCGCGTGGCGGCAGGCGCACACGCAGCCGAAGTTCTCGTTCGCGGGCGCGTTCGTGGGGCCGGCGTTCGCGGTGGTCGGGATCGGGCTCCTCCTCTGGCCCGGGTACCGCGAGGAGCGGATCGCGCGCGGCGAGGACGTGTCGCGGCTGGAGGGCGCCGCGCTGATCACCCCGCGCTGGTGGGCCATCCTGGGCGCCGGGCTCCTGGCGGGCGCGGCGTACACGCTGGGGCTGCGCAACGGCTGGCTCTGATCCGCCGCCTGTAGTCGCGCGAGGACGATGGGGCGGGGCGGGGGAGGACGGGGGATGGGACGGATCGGCGGAAACACACGGTTTTCGCGGGGCCCGGAAATCGCGAAACGCGGCGCCGCCCGGCGGATGGCACGCGGCCGGGATGATCCCGCAACGAAACGACCTCTCGTGACGAGACCCGACCGCGTCCTCCGGACGCTTCTGATGATGGCCCTCGCCCTCTGCGCGCCGCGCGCGCTGGAGGCGCAGCGCACCGAGCCGCTGGAGAGCTTCGTGGCCAGCGTGGCGCGGCTGTGGGCGGAGGGCGACGCCGGCGCGCTGGTGGAGCTGGCCCCGGCGGACGGCCGCATCGTGCTGGACCTGGGCGACGGCCGCGCCGGCGCCGTGGAGGCGCGCCACGTGGCCGCCGCCCTCCGCGACCTCTTCCGCCAGCGCGAGAACGTGAGCGCGCGCCCCACGCAGGTCACCCTGGCCGGCGGCCAGCCGGTGCGCGGCTTCGGCGAGCTGGCGTGGGTGTCGCGCCCGCGCGGCGTCACCAGCAACGAGGCTGCCACCGTCTACGTGGGCGCGGTGTGGGAGGGCGGCCGCTGGAAGATCCGCGAGATCCGCCTCCTGCGCTGACGCGGACCGCTTCCGGAAGACGACGCGGGCGGGGCTGAAAAGCTCCGCCCGCGCGTGTTTCCGGGGGCGATCCGGCGCTCCGTGGCTTGACCGGAGGCCGCGCGGGGCCTAGGATTGCGCTCCAGACCGCGCGTCCCTGGCGCGCGCCGCCGCCCGGACGCCCGCACCCCACGTGATGCTGCAGCTAGACTCGCTCACCGCCGCCCTCCAGGAGATCCGCGCCGCCAGCCGCGAGCGCCCCGACTCCTTCTCCGACCTGCTGAGGCCCGAGGTTCTGGTGGCGGTGGGGGTGCGCATCGCGAGCGCCGTGGCGGTGGCGGCCCTGGCCTACTGGGCGCTCGCCGTGATCCTGCGGCGGGTCGAGGGCTCGCTGGGCGATCCGGGGAAGAGCGGCGCGCTCACCATCCAGGAGCAGCGGGCGCGCACCCTGGTCAGCCTCTTCCGGAGCATCGGGAGGGTGATCATCGCGGTGATGTTCATCTTCATGCTCCTGGGGGCGGTGGGCGTCAACCTGGGGCCGCTCCTGGCCGGCGCGGGCGTCATCGGCCTGGCGGTGTCGTTCGGGGCGCAGTCGCTGGTCAAGGACGTGATCAGCGGGCTGTTCATCCTGATCGAGAACCAGTTCGGCGTGGGCGACGTCATCCGCATCGAGGGGGTCTCGGGCGCGGTGGAGCGGATGACGCTGCGGGTGGTGGTGCTGCGCGACGTGGAGGGGGTGGTCCACATCGTCCCCAACGGGCAGATCACCAAGGTCAGCAACCTCACCCGCTCGTGGTCGCGGGTGGTGCTGGACATCGGCGTGGCCTACAGGGAGGACCCCGACCGGGTGATCGGCGTCCTCCGCGACGTGGGGCGCGAGCTGTGGGACGACCCCGACTGGCGCCCGCTGATGCTGGAGCAGCCGGAGGTGCCGGGGGTGGAGAGCTTCGCCAACTCGGCGGTCAACATCCGCATGTCGGCCAAGACGCTCCCGCTCAAGAAGTGGGAGGTGGGCCGCGAGCTCCGCAAGCGCATCAAGGTGCGGCTGGACCGCGAGGGGATCGAGACGCCCTCGTCGCACCAGACCGTCTACTGGGCCGATCCGCAGCAGCCCCATCCCCCCCAGCTCGCCGCCGCGGCGGCGGCGCGGATCGGCATGGGCGAAGACGAGCCGGATCCACCCCCTTCCACGACACGCTCGGGGAACGATGACAAACCGCAGGCGATGTAGGTCGGCCCTCCGCACCTGAAATCGACCGACGCCCGGGACCGCCGGCGCGCCCGACCGCGCGCCGCGCCCGGCATCGACCTGCATCTCCAGACATCACCGAGGACATCGTTCCATGACGCTTCGCTTCTACAACACGCTCACGCGCCGGGAAGAAGAGTTCGTCCCGCTGGAGGAAGGGAAGGCGGGGATCTACGCGTGCGGACCCACGGTGTACGCGCCGCCGCACATCGGGAACATGCGCACCTTCTTCTTCGCCGACACGCTCCGCCGCTACCTGGAGTTCCGCGGCTACCAGGTCAAGTTCGTGATGAACCTGACCGACGTGGACGACAAGACCATCCGCGGCGCGCTCAAGAACGGCGTCTCGCTGAACGAGTACACGGAGCCGTTCATCGACGACCTGTTCCGCAACTTCGAGCAGCTGGGGATCCGCCGCGCCGACTCGCACCCGCGCGCCACCGACTACGTCCCGCAGATGATCGACATCATCCGCCGGCTGGAGGAGCGGGGGCTGGCGTACGTGGCGAAGGAGGAGGGATCGGTCTACTACGACATCTCCGAGTTCCCGGACTACGGCAAGCTCTCCAAGGTGGACGTCTCCGCCGGCCGCCGCGGCGAGCGCACGGCCGCCGACGAGTACGACAAGGAGGACGTGCGCGACTTCGTCCTCTGGAAGGCGGCCAAGCCCGAGGACGAGACGGTGGGCGCGGTGTGGGAGACGCCGTGGGGGCCGGGGCGCCCGGGGTGGCACATCGAGTGCTCGGCCATGAGCATCGCCGAGCTGGGCGAGACCTTCGACATCCACGCCGGCGGGGTGGACCTGATCTTCCCCCACCACGAGGACGAGGTGGCGCAGAGCGAGGGCGCCACGGGAAAGCCCTTCGTGCGCTACTGGCTGCACGGCGAGTTCCTCCTCCTGGAGGGGGACAAGATGGCCAAGAGCACGGGGAACATCTTCAACCTGCAGGACCTGGTGGACCGCGGGGTGAAGCCCAGCTCGGTGCGCTACCTGTTCCTGACCGCGCACTACCGGAGCAAGCTCAACTTCACCTTCGCCGGGCTGGACGCCTCGGCCGAGGCGGTGCGGCGCATCCGCGGCGCGCGGGCGCGGCTCCAGGCGCACCCGGCCGTGCGCGACCCCGATCCGTCGGACGAGCCGGTGCTGCACCCGCTGGCCGACGACGTGCTCGCCCGCTTCCGGGCGGCGATGGACGCGGACCTCAACACCAGCGTGGCGCTGGCCGAGCTGCACCGCCTGGTGGACGGCGTCAACCGGCGGCTGGAGGGGCTGTGCGCCAGGCCGATCAGCCAGGCGGAGCAGCACGCGGCGCTGGACGCCTTCGCGCGGATCGACGCCGTCTTCGGCTTCCTCTCGCTGGGCGACCGTGAGTCGGAGGTGGACGCGGATCTGGCCGCCTGGGTGGAGGAGCGGATCGCCGCCCGGCAGGCCGCGCGGAAGTGCAGGGACTTCGCGCAGGCGGACGCCATCCGCGCGGAGCTGGCGGCGCGGGGGGTGACGGTGGAGGACACGGCGCAGGGGCCGCGCTGGGCCGTGACGGCGTAGGCCGCGCGGGCGGAGCGTCCGCGGGGTGGAAATCGGGGCTGGAACGCGTTACGTTACACGCCTTTCGCCACCTTAGCTCAGACGGTAGAGCACCCGACTTGTAATCGGAAGGTCGTCGGTTCGATTCCGACAGGTGGCTCTCCCCGCGGACGGCCCCGGCGCCGTGGGGGCGCCGCCGGAATTGTGCGTACGCGGCCGGCCCGTTATGTTTACCGCGCCGTCGCGGGAGTAGCTCAGTTGGTAGAGCACCTGCCTTCCAAGCAGGATGTCGCGGGTTCGAGTCCCGTCTCCCGCTCTTTCGAAGCACTGGAGCCCCGGTCCATGCCGGGGCTCTTTCCTTGCCCGCGACACCTTTCTCTGGCAGCTCCCGTGAGACGTGCATTGATCCTCCTGGGCGCCCTGGCGCTCTCC
>Ga0247770_1001810_pt1 | contig 14623 bp, 4 predicted proteins | sample UWRJL136409B6_FD_179943 | JGI IMG/M metagenome (GOLD analysis project Ga0247770, IMG submission 179943) | Plant litter microbial communities from Arlington Agricultural Research Station in Wisconsin, United States - UWRJ-L136-409B-6 | ecosystem: Environmental > Terrestrial > Plant litter >... | reverse complement strand
GGGGGTTTTTGGGTGGTGATGATGACGACGGTGACGTCATGGCGGTTGGGTTTTGAGGTCTCTCGGCCATGGTGGGTTGGTGGGTTTTGAGCGTTCGTGGGGCCGGGAAATCGGATTTGGAGGTTCAGTTGTCACTTTGGTTCTCGGGAGAGATTTTCGTACGCGGGATGCGGAATGTGTAGCGGCCGGTTTTGCGGTGTCCTTGATGGAATGCAGTTGCTTGGTGAAGAACCGGGAAGACGGATTTGCGGTCGGATGCACGCAATTTACACTTGGACCGAGAAGCGATCTGTTTGGCCTGCGCCGCACATACCCCGCAACGGGACACAACGGCGCAGCCATTTCGTCTGAATTGTTGGCGTCAGGATCTTGGGGTTCAAATACAGCGCCCTCCCTGTCATGTTTAGCCACGAGCGCGCCTTCCTGCAATGGCTGATTCCGACCAGTAGGCAGTATGGTCGTTCTTGCCCTCGCAACAGCACTTTTCTGCCTGGTTCGCTCATCGGCGGCCGGGGGCGGATTCCCACCAAAAGTTGAGGGCGTGACAGTCGTGCAGTCGAAATTCCATGAAAATGTCAGCGTCTCGTTTAAGCAGCCTGGCATTTGCGAAACAACACCTGGCGTCAAGTCGTACTCCGGATACGTCCACCTCCCTCCCGACTTCCTCGATGGCCAGTCTTACCCCGTCAACACCTTTTTCTGGTTCTTCGAGGCCCGCAACAGCCCCGAAACCGCACCGCTTTCCATCTGGCTTAACGGCGGTGCCGGCGCGTCGTCCATGACAGGTCTGCTCGAGGAACTCGGACCCTGCACCGTTGGCCCGGACTCTGCAACCACAATCCTAAACCCATTCAGCTGGAACAACAATTACAACCTGATCTTCATCGATCAGCCGAACCAGGTCGGGTTTTCCTACGACATCCCCACGAATGGAACCCAAGTACCGGGCGACGACGGGTTCGGCTTCGATGTCATCCCTGGGGAACCCGATCTCTCCCAAAAGGGCAACCTGACCACCCATATCGGCACATTCTCCAGCCAACGCGAACAAACCACCGCCAATTCCACCCTCGCAGCAGCAGATGCCCTCTGGAACTTCCTCCAAGTCTGGCTCTCCACTTTCCCCCACTACCCGTCCTCCAATGACCGCATAAGCCTCTGGACCGAAAGCTACGGCGGCCACTACGGCCCGGCCTTCGCGCGCTATTTTCACGAGCAAAACACCAAGCTCTCTCCCCCTCGGCCAGGATTCCGCCAACTCAACCTCGACACCCTTGGCGTCATCAGCGGCATGTTCGACGTCTCTATCCAAACCGAAACCGGCATCACCTACGCCCACTCCAATAGCTACAACCTCCCCCTCATCAACCACACCGCCCACTCCTCCCTGCTCGAAGCCTGGTCCCGTCCCAACGACGGGTGCCACTCCCTCCTCCTAGCCTGCCAGCACGCCCTGTCGCATTACCCCGCAAATGTCACCACCCCCTGCCACGCTGCCGATCTCGAATACGGTCTCCTCTCCGACAAGCTCTCCGAGTCTTCCATCCCCCGTGGCCTCTACGATCTCACCCACCCCGAAGCAGACCCCTTCCCTCCGCCGCATCTGCACGGATACCTCCGGCGGGAGTCTGTCCTCCGCGCGCTAGGGGTTCCAGTGAATTACACGTTCGTCTCGAATGCTGTCGGCGCCGGATTCATTGCGACATACGACTGGGTGCTAGGCGGGTATGTTTCCGATATTGGTTGGTTGCTCGACCGTGGCGTGGCGGTGCATCTTGTGCATGGCGATAGGGATCCGGGTTGTGAGTGGAGGGGGGGAGAGAGGGCTAGTCTTGCGGTGGAGTGGAAGGGAGGAAGGGAGTTCAAGGGGACCGGGTATGAAGAATTAGTAACCAGAAAGGAAGGGGGTGAGAAAAAGGTCAAGGGTTTTACGAGACAGGCTGGGAACTTCAGCTTCACGAGGATGTTCCAGGCGGGACATGAGATTCCGGCGTATCAGCCTGAGGCGTCACTGGCGGTGTTTGAACGGGCGATGGGTGGGAGGGATGTTGCGACGGGGAAGGTGAAAGTGGGAGAGGGTTATCGGACGGAGGGGCCGAATGATGTTTCGGGGGTGAAGTTGGTGGCGGAGGAGATGCCGCGGGAGAGGTGCTACATTTTGAAGCCGATGACTTGCTCGCCGGAGGTTTGGGGGAGAGTGGTGAAAGGGGAGGTGGAAGTGAAGGATTACTATGTGGTTGAGTCTGATCAAGTTGGGAATGTGGGTGTGGATGGGGCGAATCCTATGGGTGACTTGTAGGCCTGCGAAGTTGTTGATGGTGCCGGGTTCCGGTCTGCGGCTGTGCGGCGGTATCATTGCCAGGGATATTTTTTCCAAGTCCCGCAGTTTTTTTTGTTACCGGCAAGTTGGTGCCGATTGTATGGAGGTTTGAGCCTTGCGATGGCTATGATGTGCTGGGCGTAGGTAATTTGTGATGTCATAATCGATCTACTCGAATCCTTCGCGTTTGTCGATCCCGCTGCACCCAGCAGCTCGGAATTCCATGTTACATCGCGCCCAAAAGTCCGAGGGCTATACACAATCCTTACTACTGCTACCTATAACCATCGCATATGTAAACCCTCCCTCCCTCTTTGACTTTGACAAGTCGGCCCTGTCTTTCAGCGGCTAAACTCCCCACCGGCCCCGAATAGATCAAGAACTTAAACCTCACAACCAAGGCAATTAAATCCCCTCAGCCATCCCCCTGGCTCCTACTCACCCTCGCCCCCCGCCCCCCCCTCTCCCGCACCGCCCTCCCCGGGACACGCGTCTACTCCCAATACGCCGCCAGCGTTCCCGACTCCGTCTGGCTCTCCACCTTCGAAAAGCCCAACCTCTCCAGCTCCGTCGCCATCCCCGGCTTCAACATCTCCGCCCACTACCCCGGAACTCCCTCCGCCGACTGGCACTACACGCTCAAAGTCGCCGCGGACGTACTCCACCGCGAAGACAACGAGACATTCTTCGCTGGCTCATGGGTCCAACTCGAGGCGCCGCGGGAGTTGTTCCGGGATCTTGGGAATGGCTCGAAGGGGATCCACCAGGATGAGAGCTGGGGTGTGTGTCAGTATGTGACATACACCAGAAAGGCAACACAACGGCGTACGAGGAGCTGGCCAAGAGGGTCTACGTCATCGGCCATGCTTGGGGGTTCAGCAAGAACTTGACGCTCCAGGGCGGAGGCACACCGCTTGGTGTGCAGGTCGAGCTCAAGTGCTTGCGGGCAAAGCATCCCAATGAGAAAAACATGTCGGGGAATTCTGGCACGGCATTGTCGGGACAAAACGGTGTGGTTTCCGGGTTGCTACTAGCTTTAGTTTCGGAAGTGATTTTCGCTTTATAGAACTACCTACTTGGAATACAGCTTGCCTTGCTTCTACTGTGGTATAGCTCCTTGAGATTGATTCATTAGAGCCACCACGGGCAGAGCGCACGTGGGGTAAGCACCAAAGATGACGTGGAGGACTATGCTCGTTTTGATAGGTGCCCGCATTAGCGAACGTGCGGCAATAGATCTACTGAATTGGGCATGACCGCACCGATGCCTTGCCCATCTCTCTTTGTCGTCTTTCTCGATCACCGCGATTACATGAGATCACGATCTCTGTTGTTACGGTTGTGATCACCCTGCTCCAGTACCTAGGTAGCTAGCGAAGCTTACCAGGTATCCGACATGCGACTTCTTCATGCACTTCGCGGGGAGATCAAGAGTTTCATTGTCGATGACGACATTCCCCCATACGCAATTCTCTCCCACTCCTGGGGAGAGGAAGAGATCACCTTCCAAGATTGGCAGGACATGCCTACCCCTCAGCTCCGCCAGAGAAAAGGTCACCTCAAGATTCGATATTGCTGCGAGCAAGCTTTGCGAGAGGGTCTCGAATGGGTCTGGGTTGATACGTGTTGCATCGACAAAACCAGCAGCGCAGAGCTCTCGGAATCTATCAACTCCATGTTCCGATGGTATACAAACTCGAAGATTTGCTACGCTTATCTATCTGATGTCTCGTTCACAAACGACCAGACTATGTTCGACTCGGAGTTCTGCAAAAGCCGCTGGTTCACGCGCGGTTGGACCCTTCAGGAGCTCATAGCGCCGGCCGCGGTCACCTTCTATTCGATAGAGTGGCATCTTCTCGGCAACAGATCTAGTCTCTCCGGGCTGATCCATTCCACGACCCTCATCGAGCCCAAATATCTGAACGGTACCAACCTCCACCTGGCGGGCGCGGCTAAAAAGATGTCCTGGGCCGCCCATCGACAGACCTCCCGGATAGAAGATACTGCGTACTGTTTGCTTGGACTCTTTGATATCAACATGCCGCTGCTGTATGGGGAGGGGGAGAAGGCCTTCAGGCGGCTTCAGGAAGAGATCATCAAGACAAACCCAGAGGACCATTCTCTATTCGCGTGGGGCAGCATTGTCCCAAAGCCCTCGATCGAGATTACCGACCCAGCCCAGCTCTCAGGGACCACGGACATTCCGTGGGCGGGGCCCGGGAATCTCCTTGGGCTGTTTGCGAGGTCGCCGAGAGACTTTGCTGGCTCGGGGAGATTCGTCCCTAATACGCGCCGCTCCACTGTGTTTCATCGGACCAGCTTTAATCGCAGTGCTACCTCACTTCCCGTTCCGGTCAATGGGGGAATCCGCATCCATCTTCCAGTCCTTTCCGGCGGCTTCCACTCGGTCTTCCATTGGCATCACCCAAAGATGTCCCAAGTGCGGCGGGGCATCATCGCCGTCCTACTCTGCTGCGACGAGGAGCACCCAGAGTGGGTAGTCCAAATCCCGCTCCAGCGGTGGGGGTTCATGAACTATGGCAGGACCGAAGACCTGATCTTTGATGACAGAATAACCTTGCGGCATGAGTCTCTCCTCTTCCAATCATCGAGAGTGCTGTATGTCGCACCAAAGAAGCGGACGCAACTTCAATGCGGCGATATCGTCCTGCGACGACACCTCTTTGAACGCAAATACCAAGCTTCTAGCGTGGGGGCCGGGAATAGCTACCGCGAGTTCGACGACGAAGGCGTGCTGGAAGTAAATGGCATGATCCACGGCAAGTTCATTTCCATAAGCCATGAGACGCCGGTGGAGGTGGATGAACATTTGGGGTTTGCACTCTGTTTGAGCCGTGTATCTCCAAACGAGGGTCGGTGGGGTCCTTTTGTCGTCGGTCTCGTCCCCGTTATCTTGGATTCCAAAGGTGAGCGTGATGATATTAGCCACGCGGGCATCGAGTGGGTTGATGTATACCGGTCCCTCGATGTGGTTTTTCCACCGTACAGCCATGTCATGTTGGCCCCGTGCGACAGGTGGGAGTTGAATGTTGCGCCCTTCCCTTTCATACGGGTGACTGTGGAGCGTATGGAGTTCGAGGGACCGTTGGGGGAAGACATATTCATTGATGCTGTTGACATTGTCATATCTGAACGGCCAGGCGACACAGCTTACTATGACACAGCTTACTATGAGGCGATGTAGACGTAGAAACGGTACAAATGCTGTACCAAGCTTCCTTTCCATCATACTTTTTATCCTGTGCCCTTCAATGTGAAATAGGAATCTGGAACCGTGCGCAACGACTTGGTCTTGGTATCCCTTGCCCACACCAACTCTCCAGTCGCTTCCTCGAACGACGCAAGCGTCTCAAGTTAGGGCTTGCTCTTTATTTCAATGGTCTGCAACGCACCGCGGCTGTGGCCGATCGCACCAAGCAGGGGCATTTGTTTGTGGGTGTAGCAAGGACTTCACGCATCAAGGGGGACGCACAGCACCGTTTGGTTTCGGGAGTGGTTTTCGCTTTATAAAGGTATTAATGAATCTCACCTTACCCATTTGCCTATTCCTGGCCGAGTCCGTAGCCCTTAGTCTAGACCCTGAGCAACTGGTGAGCCGCGCCGAGGCCCGTCTGGGCCGAGGTGAGTCCCAGGCATCGATCCCCACCATCCTTGCCGTGATTATACATGGCGCGATGCTGCTGTAAGGGCGATCCCAGGCCTAATTTTGGACACCGGCCCCCTGGCACAAAACGGTGGCTCTGCCTCGTGTTGCTGGTTGGTCTGATTGTCCCAGGGGCGTATGGCCCACCAACGCCAACGGTGGCCCACAACTTGTAGAATTCAACGCAGTCAACCAAGAACACAGTAATTACCGCCATCAAGTCTTGTTCTATTCCGGGAGCCGTCCTCTCAGCCAAGCGAAGCTCTGGTGCTCGACCGCGCTGCGGTTCCGTGGCGCCAAGGCGCGATTACGTAATTTGACACAACTATCGCTAATGGCGCCCCACTCCCACCAACGGTGCCCCGCTGATAGGCGTTTCGGCACCCCCGTTGCCGTGAACGTTGCGGGTCTCATTGACGACCTCAATTTCCATTCGTGCCATTCTGCTTGACCAGCGCTGGCATGAGACGAGCCTGAATGACGCCACGCCACGCCACGCCAACGCTAACGCCACGCCACTCCAGCCCTCAAAAGCAGTGAGACGAGCCGATTCTTGAGGTTGGAGTTGGCTCGTTCGGCTCGGTTGGAATCGCCAAGAGTGGGGCTGGCTTGGAGTGACTCCCTCTGGCTTGGAGTGGTTTACTGGCTTGGCTTGGAGTGGTTTGCTGGCTTGGCTTGGAGTGGTTTGCTGGCTTGGCTTGGAGTGGTTTGCTGGCTTGCGGTTGGCGTGACTCCCTCTGGCTTGGAGTGGTTTACTGGCTTGGCTTGGAGTGGTTTGCTGGCTTGGCTTGGAGTGGTTTGCTGGCTCGCGCTCAGAGTGGTTTGTTGGCAGCCGTTAGGCTCGTTGGGCACGCGAGGCCTGGAGTAATGGAGTCGCTCAAAAGACCACCGATTCTGCCGAGTTTGAGGGCGTTAGTTAGCAAATTTACCGCTCCACGAGCCCCCACTGCACTCACAAATTTGAAGCCATGGCCAAGACCACCGACGCCGCCGCCAACGCCGCCAAACTGCCACCAATTCGCACTACTCCCAGCATCGCGGAGAGTTCGCAAGGGAGTGCGCCAAGTGCCACAAACCCCCCCTCCCCCCCTAAAACGCAAACAAGAAACGTCAGTGCGCGGGAAGCTACCATTTCCGATAAACTAACGACGATAATGCTTGTAAGCGACGCGGATTTGCGCTAAGATAACTAACTGGAATGGCCGCAAGTTCGGATTAGCAATCGCAACTTCATTCTCGAGCGATAGAGTAAATTACCAAAGTCGCGCTTAACCTAGATCTAAGATTACGGTCTCTTTTTGCTAGAAGTAGTTGTTAAGGGCGAGAAGCTAATTAATAAGCAGTCCTAATAAATTTACTGCGTTAAGAACCTTAAGGTGTGCCTAAAATTATATAACTTAAAGAGGAACACGTTAGCTTTAATTAAACACTTACAGAAAGCTCACCAGCTTTATAACCTTAAAGTTACTTTTATAAAGAAGATTACAGGGTCTGTAGTTACGGTAACGATTGCTGTAAGTGTTATAAGCAGATTAATCTAAGGATTCTTAATAGTACTTAAAGTTATCGTCGTTAAGTTAGTAGCTAAGAGGCTTAAGTCTCTACTTATAAAGTGGATTTGTAATGCTAACGTACCGTTCTTAGTAGTTAAGCACCTTATATTTCGCGAGTTATTAGCGTTACTTAACCTTATTATTATAAAGGAGGCGTTACTAGAGTCTTATAACACGATTAAGAAGTGGTTAAAGGAGTTATATAAGGTTAATAAAGTAGTTTTGAGGAAGAAAATGGCAGTACTTAGCTAGAAAATCCATCTCTCCTTTGATGGCTGGAGCGTGCCGAATGGCCTTTATTTAGTAGTAGTAATTACGCACTTTATTAGTGCAGATAGAGTGCAAATTAAACATACAGTCCTTAGCTTTCTGCAGATCTAAGGCCACTATACTGGTGATAATAATGTAGAGGTTATAATACGTTACCTTACTGATTAAGACTTTAGATTTAATTAAATTAGCTTTATTATTACTAATAATTATATTGTTAATAACTTAGCTGTTTGTGCGATAATTAAGATTACTTACCTAGAGTACCGACTAGCAGTATAGAAGCGATATTAAAAGTAATAACGTTTACGTTATATTTACTACATTATTAATTAGATTGTAGTTATAATATTTAGTAATTATAGGCGATTTAAGTGTAGAGATACTATTTAGCTTAATGTTAATTAAATCGCGCTTCTGCCTACGTTTAGTGCGCCAGTTCCTAAGCCTGAAAGAGAAGAATTAGAATTGGATTTTGAAGATAGGGAGGATAAGGATCGCAGTGTTTGCAGTGCAGATAAGGAGGATAATAATCTTACCATTACAGCTTTCCTAAAGTAAAGTTTAGTTAGTAAAGTAAAGCACTTAGTCTGTTAGGTAAGAGCTAGTTCGATTTGAAAAGAACTGTTTTAAAAGACTACGTTTAGTTAAGGTTTAAGTAAGTAAAAGATCGAGTATATAGAGGGCTAAGTTAAGCTTAAGCTAAAAGTTAGCTACTTAGTGTTAAAGATAGATAACGTAACGTGTTAGAACTTAGTATATTATATAATCGAGTAAGTTTTAAATTTACAGAACGTTATTACTTTATTCTATATTTAAATAGAGAAAAGCGGCAGTACGTATTATCCTAGGCCTAAGGATAAGAAAGTTATCTACTTATTAAATATATAACTTCGCCCTAACAACTTCACAGAGCTTAAAAACATCGCTATTATCTTTAATATCTTTAAACGATATACTGATATATTTAAGGGCCGTAAAGGTAACGTGTAGGAGGTGCTCCCATCGATGTTCTATATGTAAGATAACCTTAAGGAGTAATATTAGCGTTATACTGTAAATCTAGCTATTACGTTAACGTTATTCTAAGGAGGGCACGATATATAACTTTTAAGTCTTCCGGATTATAATACTAAGCTGTAGAACTGTAACGCTTTATTATAGCCATTGTAAAGAGGTTTACTCCTAGTAATTAAGCGACTTAATAAGTATATTACGTTATTACAGGAAACATCTACTTACTAGACTGTAACAGTCTTACACTCCTACTTCCGCGCAGTATAGATAAACTGTAACAGACCTGATAACGTTACATAAATCTTTAATAATTACTAGGCCCTCTTTAATAATAACTATACTTACTGTAAGTAAGCTTTAACTATAGTGCTAACGCTAGAGCTATAAGTTAGTAAACGGAGCTAACAGTACAGCTAGTGCTATCTTACGGCAGCTCCGCAGCTAGCTGAATAAGATAAGCTAGATGTTTACCTCTTAAAGGCTATTACAGAGGAGTATTTTAACTGCCCTTTAAAATAGTGGCTGGCTAATAAGTACCGCTTTCTTCGGTTATACATTATAGCTATCGACTTTCTTTCTATACTACCAGCCTTAACGGAGTGTGAACGCTGTTTTAACCTTGCAAAGCTTACAGTAAGTAGCCAGAGGCACAGTTTAAAGGAGGATACTATAAACTATCTAGAAAGCTATAAGCAGTGGAAGAAGTCGGAGCGGTAACAGGCAGAGGAACCAAATGTAGCAGGAGGGGTTACCACAGGGGTAGCGTTTTCGGTCCCTGGCTGAGCTGGGCGTGATGACGGTTTGGAATGGATAAAGTTATGATTTGGCTACTTATGCCCATACAAAACCCTAACCCTTGCATAGCTCACTTGGCGTGACCCCAGATGAGCCGATTCCAGGGGTTGGAATCGGCTCGGCTCGTCTCATGCCAGCGCTGCTGCTTGACATCATTTGCCATGTGGCCCTCACAGCATCGGCTTCTGGGCTAGACCTGGGTGTCGAAACTTGACAGCCGCGAGAAATGAGGCAGGATGGCGCTTCGAATTCTTCAAATCAATCAATCATGCAACTCCACAATCACGATGACAAAACCATTCCCTCGCCTCCCTCTCCCTCCCCCGATCCTCAGAATGTCCGCCTCTCCCAAATCCGTCCGATTGGCAATGCAGACCCCCAGCACCTTCAAAGTGATCGTCGTTGGCGGTGGGCCCGTGGGTCTCACAGCCGCGCACATCCTAACCCAAGCCTCCATCGACTTTGTCATTCTCGAGCGCGGCGAGAGCGTGCACCCCGATGAAGGCGCCGGCATTGCTGTCGGCCCCACCACCTTCCGCCTCCTCGACCAAATCGGCCTCCTCGCCCAATTCACCGAGATCACCACCCCCATCACAACCAAGAATGTCATGACGCGCGACGGCCAGCTCTACAACTCGTACGAGTTCCATGTCCGCGAGTACCACGGCCGGCCCATCGCCTTCGCCCACCGCCACGACATCCTCAAAACCCTCTACACCACCCTCCCTGTCGACGCCCAAGCGCGCATCAAGACCTCCAAGCGCGTCATCGACATCTCCACATCCCCCTCCGGCGTCACCGTCACCTGCGACGATGGCTCCACCGAGACCGGCTCCATCGTCATCGGCGCCGACGGCGTGCACAGCAAGACCCGCGCATTGATGTCCGCACTGGCCGGCCGTGATGCCCCCGTCTTCCCCGCCGCCTTCCAGGGTCTCTTCGGCAACATCTCCCGCGACCAACTCCCCGTTGAGACGGCGCCGTCCGACAGCTTCGAGGCGCACTCGCCGGGGCTGTCGTCGCAGTTCTTTGTGGGGCGCGAGAGGGCCTGGTTCATCATCTATCGGGCGTTGCCAAGCCCGACGACGGAGAGGATCGCGTACATGCAGGAGGATGTGGGGCGGTTTGCGGAGGAGATTCAGGACTTGCATCTCACGCTGAAGATGAAGTTTGGGGAGGTATTTCCTCATGCTAACAAGGTTGGGTTGACGCTGCTGCAGGAGGGGATTGCGGAGAGTCGGTCGCATGGAAGGATTGTGCTGGTGGGAGATGCGGCCAGCAAGATTACGCCGAATCTGGGGTTGGGGTATAACTCGGGCGTGTTGGATGTTGTTGTGCTGGTCAATCAGCTGCGGAAGGCGCTCTTGGCTCAGGCCTCTGAGAAGAAGGACTTTGATGAGAAGGACTTTGGGCGAGAGGGACCTGACGAGAAGGAAATGATTGGGGAGGCTGAGATTACAAATATGTTCAAGGTGTATGAGGCCGACAGGAAAGACTTCACGGCCAAAGTCACGGCATCGGCGCAGGCCGTGGTGAGGAATCACACATGGCTGAACTGGTTCCGCAAGGTGTTTGATCGGCGCTTGACGCCGGCCATGGGCTTGGAGAGCTGGTATGGAAAGAGCGTTGTGGGGCCGATTCTGGCAAGGCAGCCTGTGCTGGACTGGGCTGAGGAGAAGCACATGCTGGAAGGGAAGCTTCCCTGGGGGTATCAGGCGACGCAGGTTCCCCTTGGGGCGGTTTCTGTCAATGTTTCGAGTTGGGATTGAGGCACGGCATTGCATGCATCCCGGATGTTTTCATTTGTTGAGATACCTAAACTATAGACATAATCGATGTGGAGACGAACAGATGGGTTAGGTACTGTAGATTAGAGTAATTGTAACTGGGCATTCAACTTGTAGAATGTGAGCATTATGTAGCCCACACTTTCTGATTGTAGTTTGTAAATCCGCTCAATATTTCTGATGCATTCGGCCCCAAACTGCCCCCCACTTGTGAATGTTATGAGAAAGCTGTCAGGACTGCCGATTTCTTTCCGGTGATCCTGCAGGCAGGAATTTCCTTCACTTCCACCCGCTAGTAGTACGCTCAACCTCCGCCCGCGCGAGCGACAAGACCACTCGAGCGCTCAGCGTCGCCAACGAAGTTTAAAAACACCACACGTGACTCCGTCCAAGAAGTCAACACGATGTGGGACATAGGAATTACTTTGCGCTGGGGTTCTTATCTGGTCTCGCTGGGTCGGGAAGAGGAGAAGTGTACAACTCCCTGGTGGGCGATAGCCGTGTCTGATAAGCATTTCTCCGGTGTGCCCGGATCAGCCTGATAGAAAGCGAGGTAGACCAGATGTGGGGAATGATTCGCCCTGTTCCACATTGTGGTATCTTGGAGTCCAAATGGTTGTTATTCCTGTAAACATATCCGTAACTGCTTTGTAACAAAAACAGTCACCTGCCCCTTGCCCTCCCAAAAAACGCGAACTTCCATTACGGCTCACACTGCGATGTTGCCTGTTAGACCCCCATTTCCCAGCCAGGGAATGGGACATGGGAGCAAATGATAAAGAATAGCACCTACCAGAATGAGTCGAGCCTATAATAATGGAATGGGCGGAATCTCAATACAGCAAGTTCCGCAAACCTTCGCAGTCTCTATTAGCAAATCGACATAACATTTTCAGTGTGCTTATGGCTCGCTTACTCCCGCTGACAACATGGAACATCCAATAGGCTCTCCTTTGATTATGCACGTCTTCGCATCTTGACATGTCCCGAGTGTGCCTTGTAATGTGCATTGATAAGGTAGCGAGCTCACAACCTTGGGCTCGGTAGTGGGAGCTGCGGTGGTGAGGCTGAGGAAAAGGAGGATGCTCGACGGTGGCTTCATTCTAGCGGTAGTAATTCGGTATTGCGAAAGGGGGTGGATGCGCGTAGGTAGCATCTGGTCCAAGGCCCGATTGCTTCTTATATGGGATGGCAGACTTGGTGGCTGCAGCTAAGAGGCGGGTAATCATCGATTGCCGACTCACTTGCAGACCCAGGCTCCAAATAAGCTGTTATCGTTTCAAAGGCCTCGCAGAAATAGACTGGCCACGAAGCATTGATAGGTTAATAGGAAGGGCAATGTCGAATACCTATCACTGCCAAGTTCCAACTCCTATGCCAAGGCTTGAGTTGGGAGTAAGCGACTGCGATGTTGCAATCGACCCAGCTGAACTCTTGAATGTGACGAGGGATGCCCCTGTACAAGACAACGATTGTCCGAGTGAGTCTTCCTCAAATGTTGTATGACTCTATTTCTGTATAGGGTTCAAGCCATGACCGAATTTGAACGCTTTAACAGAGTGTAATCACTCCCTCAGCATACCGAGCGAGGAACACTAGTTTTCTCTTTCAAGCCTGGACCCAGCTGATAACCCCCCCCCCTCCAGAGAGCAACACACCATGCTATCGAGATACCATCCCGTGATTTCTCTTGATACCTACATTCTGATCATCTTCAAAGCGCGTTACATCTATGAGAAAACCATCTAAAAAAAGAAGCATCCGTCGGGCCTGATGCATGTTGACGTTGAAGCCTTTGGAAACCCAGCACTTGCCTGAAATTCACCATTACAGAGCTAAATGACGCGAGACGAGCTAGGGGTATTGTCAAATTCATGATTGGCCGCCAAGGTCGATGACATCTCCCCTAACCCTTCTGAGACAGCTGATGATCTGCAGTGCAACACCGCGCGCCAAGACCCCAATCATTGCGACATTCCGCTACTCCAATTTCAACCTGGGGCCGTGAATGTCGTCAGAATATGTCTCACTTGAGCCACGGCTGGGTTCCCCTCTCTCGGGGCTGGGCGGCGTCGTGCGGGGACGACGATTTTCGATTGCGGGATATAACTTCGCTTCCATCACACAACGCTGAGTGTCACCAGTAAAAACGGCGTTATTTTTCCAGCTTCAAGAATGAAGCTCAGAAATTGGCAATCTTTTCTCGCGGGGAACTGGGACCTAGGATTCACCGCGTTCGGTGGCCCGCCGGTACACTTCAAAATCGTAAGGCCTCCGAGTTCTGTGGCAAATGATAGAATCTTCGTGTTTCGGAACTTCGACTGACAAGGGACTAACTCCGTCACCTTGACGAAGTATCACGACCGATTTGTTGTCAAATACAAATGGATCGACGAACTGTTTGTGAGATAACTTCCATCGAATCCCGCTACGCTGAAAAAGCTGACGTAGTCCTACCTCAGTTCCAAGAGCTTTTCAGTGTCTCGCTGGCTCTCTCCGGACCGGCAAGCACAAAGCTGCTGTACTGCATTAATCTTGTTCATGGTGGAACCCCCGCCGCCATCGTTGCTTTCTTTCTCTTCACGTATGGCTACGACACCTTGACAACCTACGTTGGCATCGACCTAACCGAAATCGCAGTCTTCCAGCCGCAACAGCCATGTTCATGCTGTCGCTCGGTGTCGCCAACATTGACGAGACGCTGCCCGGTGCAGCCTATGCCTTCCTGTCGGGGCTCAACGCGGCCGTCGTCGGTGTTATCGCTCTTGCGACCACTGAGCTCTCGAAGAAGGCAATCACAGACGATGTGACGCGCCTTATCGTGTTTGGCACAGCCTCGACCGGCATGCTCTACAACGCCATTTGGTACTTTCCTACTCTAATGGCGCTGTCTGGGCTCACGACTCTGGTGTACGACCTCGGCTTGGTGCACCGACTCTTTCGGCCCCTGAGTTCGAAGAGAGCGCTTAGTCCGGACATCCTCCCTGCGCCCGACACCCGACAAAACACACCTGAACTTGAGAACGGCGTTGTAGATGCAGAAGCAGAGACACCCACCTGTCAGACAACCCCCCTTATTCCAGACATCACCACCCCCCTCATTTATCGACCAGGCCCTACTCCCTCTCAACCTCGCATCCCCATCTCCCCCCGCACTGGCCTCATCCTCATCTTCTCCTTCCTCATATTCTTCCTCCTACTCCTAACCCTCCCT
>Ga0247770_1001808_pt1 | contig 14647 bp, 5 predicted proteins | sample UWRJL136409B6_FD_179943 | JGI IMG/M metagenome (GOLD analysis project Ga0247770, IMG submission 179943) | Plant litter microbial communities from Arlington Agricultural Research Station in Wisconsin, United States - UWRJ-L136-409B-6 | ecosystem: Environmental > Terrestrial > Plant litter >... | reverse complement strand
CGCCGCGACCGCGCCCCCCCCGCCTCGGCCTGCGGGTCCCCGGCATCCAAGCCGGACCGGGCTCTGCTGATCGCCATGCCGACAACGCCGGGGCTGACTGGGGCCGGGGCGCTCCCTTTTGCCGCGGATGAGGTCTCCATGCTACGCGGCCTGTGCGAGCCGCTGCAGCTGGAGCCGGTCTGTCCGCGTCCGCTCAAGGACGCCGTTCTGGGCGAGCTAGGCTCTTGCAAGATATTCCATTTTGCGGGCCACGGGCGGTCGGACCCCGCCGAGCCTTCGCGGAGCTGCTTGCTCCTCCAGGACTGGGAGCAAAGCCCGCTGACCGTGGACAATCTTCGAGGCTGCAAGTTCCACGAGAGCCAGCCGTTTCTTGGGTACCTCTCCGCCTGCTCAACCGGCGCCAGCGATGCGGACGAGCTTGCCGACGAAGGCATCCACCTTGTCAGTAGCCTGCAGCTGGCGGGTTTCCGCCACGTAGTGGGAACACTCTGGAAAGTTTCCGACAGCCATTGCGTCGACGTCGCGCGTGTCTTCTACGAGACTATGAGGAACCAAGGGATGACGGATGCGGCCGTCTGCCTAGGGCTTCACATGGCCGTTCGATCGATGCGCGACAGCTGCATCGTCAATGAAGCCGGTTCCAGGGATGCCAGGCTGCTCGTGGTTGGAAAGCAGAAGAACAAGCAACTCGAAAATAGCTACTGGGTTCCCTACGTTCACTTTGGCGTTTGAGTATAGATAAGATAAACCCGGCGCTTCACTAGGGGCGCTCGGGAGATTTTCTTTTAATTCTTTTTACACTAGTTATTCCGTGTCTTGAAAAATAAATAATTAAAAAAGAAACGGCCATAGACGGTCTCAGCGTCGATGGCTGCCGGGAGGCTTTCATGGTAAATTTCCGAGGGCGTTCTCATATCATGCATTGTAGCACCCGACCCACGAACTGAAGAGATGGCAGCAAAATACTCTCCAACTGGTCTGCACCGCCTTGCGGCTTGGCTACCCACGCAGGCTCGAGGTAAATACAGCGAGTTATTGGGGTTTGGAGCCGACTGTGGTTGATTCTGCTGTGCCACTCGCCGTACGTACGTCAATGTCGTACATTTGCCACGAGCCGACTGACCGCCCTTTCAGCTTAGCATCGCGGCTGGCTGGCGATAGATCCTCCAGGAGCTGATCAAGGGCACTTGCGAAATCGACGAGAGCGGTGTCTCGGGTTGGGTAGCCGTCAAGGTCAGGGAGTTCGAGCGCCTGCAGAGATGTGTGGCGGACGGTAACCACGGCCCTCAAGGTATCCGTAATCTCGGCGTGGCTGTTCCGCATGAGGCACTCTGGTATTTCCATCTGGATGGGCAACACGCGCTGTTCACCTGGCCCCACGCATTCGGATGCCCCAGCGCCTGCGGGGTAGAGCTTCTCGATCCCCCAGAGCGGTTTCAAGTCAAGCACAGTCAAGTGCACCGGAGTCTGGCCTCTGTTCTCGAACACGACGCTCACGACCTCCCCGTTGCTCACAGTATAGGTAGGACCCTCGAGCGGGGCAAGCTCCAGGCTAGCAGGCGAGATGAGTTCCCCGGATATGCCATTCCCACCGCTCGTCTCCAGGGGAGGGCTGCTTAACTTCCCCAACAGCTCGAATTGGCAGGGCGTCCTTAGGGTGGAGACCGGGTCAGCCCCTAAGCGCTGAACCAACCGGAACCGGACTACATGGCTCAGGCATGCTACCAGGTTCGTAGATGACGTGGAATTGGCCGCCAGAATTCTAGGCAAGTTGGGGAGGGCCGCCTGCGACGCGTCTAGCAGCACGTAGAACCCCCCGGCGTCAATGGTCACCGAAAATGCGAGGGGGACGCTCTGATTACCCCCACCGTCTTCATCCGGCAGCAGGCACCAGAGCGAATCCGGTGGCCGCTCTTGCTCCTCAATGTAACGGCGCAGGCCGTGAATCCGGACTCGGGCATCCTCGACGCCTGGCTTTGTTTGGCTGGGCGCGACGAGCCGGACTCCCGCTTGCTTCGCTGGTGCTGGCTTGAGCAGCGAGAGATGGAATCCCGGCTGCACCGCCCTCCATTCTGCAGATCCGCCGGGGCCAAGGAGAGCGGCTGTAGACTTAAGTCCCTGGGGTTTCGTGACGCGAACTCTAGCAACCCGATCCGAATAGGAGGCGGTACTGTCTCGGTATACACCGTATTCGGCGCCGACGTGGACTCCGTGCAGATCGCCCTGATCGAGCTCGACGACGCCACTGGCGAGATCCACGGCCAAAACCAGGGGGCGGTGGACGGGGCTGGCGCCGCTGCTGCTGATGCCGAAGAAAGCCATGGTTGCTTCGCCATCCAGGACTGGGGTCTGCTCGGAGAAGTAGCTCTGCACCTTGGCGGCGATCCGGCCCAGAAGAGCTTCGGCCGACAGCGAGCCTTGGCCGCAGCGGAGTGTGTCAATTAGGTGGTACGTCAAAGCTCCGTGCTGCCTCTCGGCGAAGGTGTGCTCGTATGCCTTCTGAAACGCCGTGCAGGCGGCAAGGAGAGTGTATCCAGACGCCTCCAACAGCCAGCTCTTGCATACTCGGCCGCGTCTCAAGCTCGCGGGCTGGGCGAGCCCGTGCGGCCCTGGGGGGTCACCGCACACGTCGCTGCGCAACAGGGAGCGGTCCACGATGCCAGTCCCTCGCGGGGTGGCGCTCCCCTTCTGCCGCGCCGAGCCGCCGGCATAGCAGCTGTCCAAGACGACCGTCACGCCAACCCCTTTGGCGACAAGGTCCTGCAACCAGCGTGCAATCTCGACGTCGCGGACGTACTTGGCCTGGCCCGTGTCCGCATCGGCGACGACTTCGATATCGACAGGGACCAGAGCCTCGTCGATACCTTGTGGTCCTTTTATGCTTTCGTACGCTGTCCGCACGCGGGCACCGTGTCCGGAGTAGTGTATATAGACCAAGTCGCCACTGCGCGTCTCGCTGCTCAGCCTGGCAAAGGCCCGAGAGATATTGTGGTACGTCGGCCAGACCGACGGATCCTCTGTCGGTCGGCAGTGCGAAGCGTCTTCCGGCGCTGTTGACGTGAGCTTGATCATGTGCTCGTCTAGGAGCCTAAGCTCCGTCTTGAGAAAGCACTCGACCAATGCAACATCGTTGACGCAGCCTCCAAGGCTGTTGTAGTGGGCGATGCGCCCGGAGCTTTCCCTCCGAGCATCGCCCGTGATGTAGTATCCCACTCCAATTAGCAGGGCCCATCTCTGGGCGCACGCGGAAGGTCCGGCCATTGTTCTGAGGCGTACCGCAAAGATGATCTGCAGGCGGCTTGTAGTGGGGGAAAGCAAAGCGCTGCTTGCTCCGACTTCTGAAGGAAACAAATCTGACAGCTAAAATATGCGCTCTACAGAACTTGCAAACGAAAGTATGTGGCGGTGAGCTGTCGAGGTGGGGGCAAGCGGTCATGGGCAAATCAGAAGACTGGTTGATGGGCTGAAGTTTAACGTGCAGGGTTCATCCCTTTAGCACAAAATCTTGGGTGCGAAAACAAGCATCGATCCGGAACCAATTCATAGCTTTCCCTGTCTACGATCGCTAAGGCGGAAAGAACGAGCTGAAGTTTTGGGCGGGCACTCGAGCTCAAAGTCGAGCCTACGCATGCTAGCACGGTGGGGAGATACCGCGGGGCTATTTCACGCATCCCATCTTCGCACCCCGACGACCGGCCGAGAAGTCGACTCTCAAGTTACCAATTGTTCCAAAATAAAGGACATGTCAGCTTAGAAGGGGCTGTGGGGTCCACTTTGCGGAGGTTTCCGGCTTGGCACCAGGCCTTTCCAAGGGCCAGAGAGCGAGCAAGGCAGCCTCCTTTCCCTCCATCCGATCACCGACATCAGACTTACCAGGCCAGCCGTGAAGAACATTACTATTTTCTAAACGATCGGCAGCAAGGATAATTACGACAGAGTTTTTTTTTTTTTGACAACCACCATGTGGGATGTGGTATCTTCCACAAAGAAAGGATTCGATGTCGCTCAGACACGGAAAAATGAGCTCGAGGAGTACTGGAGTATCTGATGCCAAGAGCATGTAGAGGCCTTACTTTTTCCAATACGCCGGCTTGGGGGATTGTTCAGCCCCTGGTCGAAAAATCCCACCGCGCTCCCTGAACCGAGACTGAGCGTTTGGCCCGTGAGCCTGAGTGGACTGAGGCCGTCGAGTACTTATCCTTGGGGCTCTTAGATCCCCAGAAGCGGCTGGAGCTGGTTGCGAGTCGCAACAAGGCCACACCGCCCCAGAACCAGAACAAATCCTGATGGTCCTCTGTTGTCAATCTCTGGTCCGATTAGTGTTGGTGAACATGTGACCACCGGGCGGACAACATGGCGGCGGAAGCTTTGTGATAGTCTGTAGCGCATTGTCGTTTGCTACACCGCAAGCCTGCATTTCGAGAGTAGAAGGAACGGAACGAGGCCATGAGCTGGCATGCCAAATCCTTACATGTCGTGGACGGCCGCATGCTGCACCTCCACAGCTATAAGATGGTCGACTTATCGGTTACACTATCACCAATGAGCTTTTGGCAGGCGGTGACGATGCTGTACATAAGCATCAGCGAGCACTTCCCGGCATATCCGGCGGCCCTGACGACAAGGGCTGGTACAGAGGCCACATTCTCGCAAAGGGCATCTATGCACAGCCAGCTAGCAATGCACAGCCAGCTAGCAAACCTTGGATCTAAGATCTTAACTATGATACCTATAGGGACTAACCTCCTCGGGAAGGCTATAAGTACTACTAGCTTTACAACCTTCTTTAGATATGAGTCTCTCAACCTCCTCCTTGCCCCTCTTACCTCCCTGTAGTATCCTATCCAGTCCTATGGCAGCTATATCAATCCTACACTTCTAGACCAGTCGATTATTATCTACACCTAGGATATAGTTACTACACACCTACTTGTTTAGAAGCCCACTACCTATCCTAACAACAGCCCCTCTGAGGTTAAAAACCTCTTCATAATCCCTGACGCAGCCAATTATCAGATCTTCACCCTCCCTACCATACCCGACAACACTGTCAACTACTTTACCCACACTGACTATCATGTGTTTGTCACAGTCTACTGGCTTAGTAAGCTTATAGTCACTTGGAATATACACACTACCTACAACACACACCTCGACATCACAGCTTGTCTTAAGTACATCTATAAAGTGTACGGCCCGTCTAAGATTTACACTATCGCCTATGGTATGGGCAGTGTTACTTTCAGCTGCGGTCTCTTCGACGGCGTCAACCTACACCTACTCAACCTGCTTATAAAGATGGGCTATAACAGCCACGTTATAACCAACGACTACACCCTGCTTAACACGCCCGAGAACGCTGAGTACCTGCGTAGTATCCTGTTCCTGCTCTTCGTAGGCTACAATAACGCTGTGCTGAGCACTAAGGTAGTTAAGTGTACCTATAAGCTACTGATAGATGTATTTAGTAATGAAAACCAGTAGTATAAGTTCTGTGTAGTACGTAGTTACAGATATCTAGATATATAGATGGGGCAGAACGTATAGAAAGACATATACCTATTTATATGTAAGGAGGTTAACTGTATTGTAAAGGGTACGGTATACTAGTTTGTTAAGCCTGAGGATAAGTAGGATACGATGGTTAAGACAGATATATTAATGTAACTGTTGGAATAGAAAAATGTACAACTTGACCTGGGTGCAACTGCTTTAGAGACGCCGTAAAAGGTGGAGAGCAACATATTAGAATCCGAATATAATATATATAATTTATCAATCTGTTAAAATTGTAGGGTTTTTCTTCTTCTTTAGTTTGAGTGAAGGAAAGCACGGCTAGGTGGTTGTAGAGATCCTAAAACTAGGTCCTTATAGCTCCACTGGCATTTTAGACCCGTAGCAACTATAGCTAAGGCTGCCCAGAACTGTAACCCCCTCGCTTAGTCTGCCTCAGTCTGCCTCGGGCTAAGGCGGTAACCGCTCAGTTCCGAAGAAGGAAAGAGGAATTCATGGTGTCGAATTTAGGGTGGTGAACACGCTGTTTCTGGAGGCAGGCGCGAAAGCCGACCAGAAGGACTCGATCGGAGGCACCCCGCTGTCGTGAGCTATCTGCATGGGGCACCAACGCACCGTCGAGGTCCTGCAGACGCTTGGATGTGTGCCAGACCCAGGGTATGATATCATGGGGAAACTGGTGTCTGACGCATGCAAAGTCGGCGACGAGGTCATCGTCAGCCAGTTGCTCAACGCGGCCAATGTCGATATCAATGTGAGATAAGGATCACATTAGACTGCTCTCTGGTTGGCAGCCGAGTATGGCCACGATAATATCGTCAAACTTCTTCTTGACCTAAGAAATGGCGACAATGACCTACCATCCGGGTTACTCAAAAGACCACCTGCCTTAGCCGTTGAAAACGGGCACAAAAAGGTGGTGAAACTGCTACTCGATATGAATCACGTCGATCTTGATGTAATGGATGACTCACACTAAACTCCGCTGCTGCTGGCAGCCCAACATGGCCACGAATCCATCTTCAGACTGCTACTAGATACAGGAAGAGTCAGCGGTATCATCAACGAGTTGGATGTAAGCGGAAAATCAGCTCTTTTGTGCCTCGATGAAAGGATGCACCGGAATCGTACGACTTTTGTTGGGTACCGGCGTCGCCAAGGTCAATACAGAAGATATGTACGGCGAGACAGCAGTCTCCTGGGCCGTCCTCAATGGAGATCGAGTCATGGTCGAGCTCCTACTATGAGTAGGCAAGACGGAAATTTTCTAGGGCGACGAGTAATGCCGAAAAGAGCTCTACCGCGTCGTTCTGCGCTCGAGCGACGTGGATATTCTTCGGCTTCTCTTGGACGTTGGTGAGTTCGATATCAAAATGCGGGGCGAAAATGGACTTACTGCACTGTCATGGATGGCATTGAGAGGCTCTGTGGAAGGGATGCAAATGTTGCTCGACCGGGGCGCCGACGTGAACGCTTTGTGCAATGAGGACCGCACGCCGCTCTCTTGGGCTGCAGGGAAAGGGCAGGGGCAGTTCATCTTGAAGTCTCTGCTCGATGCAGGGGTTGAGATGAATCTGAAGGATCACCAAGGGCGTGCCCCGCTGTCTTGGGCAGCTATCAACGGAGGCGTGGAGGCAAAGAGAAACAGCACGTAGCCACCAGGAACTGTTTCAAGCTCTTTTGACAGGAAAAGGAAGGTCGAGTGCCCCGGTAACCGATGCGGGGCTCTTGGCGAGGTGGTAACCGCTGACACTCTATCACAGTGTGGCACGACGCGACGGATATTCCTGCTCGGCAGGCTCGCAGACAGATCGTCTCCGGATAGAACGCATCATCCGGCCTCGGTTATCCGCTAGATCTGCAAGCCATCAATGGCGGTCTCAACGCAAACGCTACCATTCCCGTGTTTCGCGCAGGTGTCGTTGAGAGGGAAGCAATGGCGATTCGGAGGCTTGGGTGAGCATCGCACACTATCCTGCTGCATATATCGCCTCGTTCTCCATCCCAGCAGCCGCGATGACGATCGGATCCTAGAAGAACATACCGAGGAAGTATCAACGTCCGTCAAGATTGGACCGTTCAGGAGGTATTGCAACCTTTCAAATTGTTCCAGCCACAGAAAAAGTACCCCATATTAGGATTCAACCAGACACAAAGTATGATGACGCAAATGCGGACAGCCAGCACACACAAGCCCCTCCGCTCAATCTTAGAGAGTGGACGGGCAAGCAAACCCCCCAACAACTTGGCCATACTCAGGAAGGCAGTGAGGGGTGAAGTCCGCTATCACTGTCCGGAAAAACATTGGTTCTTTACAAGTATCCCTTAAAACCCTTGTTAAATCTCTACTTAGTCACGCTATTATTACACTGATAGTACAGTATATTATTCTTAATTATCATTTATACCCTTTTATTCTACTTACTTATGCTACTAAAGGGAGGTAAGTATAAATATATATCCCCTTAAAGACGCCATAATTAAGCTCGACAGTTTCACACACTAAAAGACTACTACTTGCTTAAGTTTATCAGGGATTTAAATAACGGCCGTAACTATATGATTAGTTTTATCTGCCTTACTTAGACTTTTATTGTTTATCGTTAGACCGCTTTAACTTATACTAGCGTAAGTTACATTTAAAAATTAAGTATTACCTCTTACATAATAACAAGGAAAGGGAACTACATCATAATGTTTAACACTTTATCTGCCAGCTTTACCTGCACGTTATCTTAGTTTACCCCTATTGGGAAGTTAGACACCTTTAAAAACTTATTATATAACCACTTACTTAACTAATACTTAACTGTGACAACCTGCAGGCCGCCCTTGTGGCCGGCCCGGACCTACGTGTCCCCGCAGGCGCCACAGTGTGGGCACAGCGCAGACACTGCGCGAGCACTGTGTTATCACTATACTCACCCAGGAAAAGAGTGATCAGAGTAAACAGTGTCGGATTGCTGATCACCCTGCTCAGCACTAGGAAAGGTGGTTATGGTGATTAAGGTATAAGGTACTTGTTGAACTGCAGCGGCAGTTCTTGGCGCTCAGGCGCCCAGGCGCCTTACCGCTCCAGGCTAGGCTGGAACGCAGGAGCCTTTCGTCATGTGCTCTCCTCACACATAGGGAGCTCTCTTTTATATTTAGTCTGGGAGCTTCACTCCTACCCTTTCTACTTAATTAAGTTACTTTGCAACTGCACTTCCGCTGCTCCCATAAGCTCCGTACCCTTAGTGAAACGTTCCACAGTTATAAGCCCGGCTCTATCTAACTAAGTAAAATGTGGAATAAAGCACTTAAGACACTTATAAGTAACACCCTCCGCAAAACCTTTAATAATACGTAAAATCCTTTCTAACCCGACAAATCTAAACCCATTCGCTAATCTACAGATCCAGCTCATTATAACTGAAGAGATTACACTTTATAACGGCATCTTAGTTAACAGCTAAAAGCTTAAGAGCTTACAAGATTAGCTTGATTAGATTAAGACCCTTAAATATTATGTAATAAACTAAGGGATCTGGGACTTAATCGATCTAACTGCTCTTAACATAGCGAATCCACACATTAAACCAAGAATTACAATAATTTATAAGCTTATAAATGAACGATAGGAAATAGTAACTGTTATTTATAACTTAAACATTACACTTTAGGAGAAAACGCCTAAAGCTTTAAAAAACACTATAAATAAGCCAAATCTTAAAACAGTCATGGTAAAAAAGGTTAGGGATAAACATAATCGTCTAGTAGCTACGGCTGCTGCTTACGTTACTATTATAATTAAAATAACTAGAGCGTATTAATATATTTAGAACTGGGTTAATTATATAGTTAATAAAAGCTTTAAGGCGTTAGTAATATAATAGATGATCCAGAATAGCAGATTTATAATTTAAAAGTTTATACACTTCCTAAAAGAACGCCTTAAGCTTAACTAAACCTCGCTAACCTCCCTAATACGCTAAAAGTACTAAACAGTTATAAAATAAATTAAAAACGCTAATATATTAAAGGAGTAGTGGATAAAAGATTAGGAGGCAGCCTATTATAAGGTAGAAGGTCTTAATATTACGGAGATTAAGGGCCCCTTAACTACTAAGGACTGGCTTAGGGCTATCTAGGTACGTATAACGCCTATGTAAGCCGGTTTAAAGCTTGTTAAGTTAGTGGAATAAGAAGTTTAAGGGCTCTTAATAAAAGGAGTTACATATTACGCTAGACTTATCTTAACACTTATTAACGAAGTGAAATTCTTAATTAAAGGAGGTAATTAACTAGGTAGTATATTTTATACTAACTATAAAAACCTTAGCTTTAAAGTATTAGAGAAGCCTAAACAGAGCTTTAAGAAGGATTACCCCTGTAGAGAAAAGCACCTTTAGCTACCTGTTAACTATTACACCCTGTACTTAATAGTTACTAAATCAGTTCCTACACATATTATTAAGCACGCTAAACAGCTAACATCTAACGTTAGGGAGAAGGTTAAAGTGTAATTTATTAACTTTAAATAGTTTAAAGTTTGTAAAACCTATTAGGAGAAGTAAGGAGCTACTCTAGTTACTTTAAGTAAAAACAGCTTAATTACTCTGACGTTCTTAAGATCTATTAACATTACAGTAATTAGCACTTATATAATGGAAATAATTACTAAGGTGATAAGGCAGTTCATTATTACTAGATTTACCAGGTACCTACTTTTTAACAGCACTTTAATTAATAATTATAAAGTAATACACTTTATTAATCGTAAATCGCTGTTAGTTAAAGGGAGCTTCCGATAAACTAAAGCTAAAGATCACGTCTAAACGGGAATTAGCTTATTCCTAATTACTAGTTATAATAAGCGTGTAATCTTTAAGGTGCTTGTAAGCTTTATAAAGGCCGACACTGAAGATCTAGTATTTAATAAAGTTACTGTAGTAGAAAGATTTTATATTAACATCATCTTAGAAACTCTAATCGTTAAAGCAGAAACTTAATATTATAGTTTTAACTGCACATTTCACTACAGTAATATAGAAAAGAACGTAATGTTAAGGAAGCTAAAGCACTGGTATAATTTAATATTCCTTTAATACACTCCTATTATCACTTACCTAAGCTTCTTTATACCTGTTACTGTAAGTGCTGTAAATAGGATATTAATAACTATAATAATATAAGGAGTAAAGCACTTATATTAATAGCTATACCTGTAAGAGGACACGGAGAGCCTTTAACACGTTTGTGCAGGCCATTTAAGACCAGATATTTTAAGGAAACTTATTAAGTAAACACGTAACGTAGTGATTACAGGTATGAAGATTATTAACTGTAAATATTATACGCTTACACACTTATATTAAATTATTTTAAGGTACTGTTTTAAAGGATTCTCTTATTACCTGTTCTTATAAGTTAGTTAAGATCTTTTCTACTTTAATAAAGTATAAAACAGATTAATTTACTTACTTATAGTTAAGGATAAGTATAGTAATAAGCTCTTCTGTTACACACTGTAGGATAAGAAAGGGCTAAAAGTGTTTAGAATTATTAAAAACTTTATAAATTAGGTAAAGTAGCAGTTTAGGCTTACTATATATATTATACATTAAGATTAAGAGACTTCTGTAATTATAATTAAGGGATATACGCTATATCAGCTCTAAGCGATTAAAAAGGGTATTAAGATTAAAGCCACTCTGTTATATATATATAAGCTAAATAGTAAGAGTAAGCGTGTAGGTTAGAAGCTGATTGTAAAGGTTATTAAGATAAGAGAGAGAGTAAACCTCCTTAAATTAATCTGGCTTAAAAGCTTACGTGCGGTTACTTACCTGCACAGTATAAGCCTTAGCTACCGAAATAACTAGTTATCACTTAATAAAAAGCTTATAAAATGGTTTTGTCAGTACTTCTAATAATACACTCTACTAGGTAAGCTTAGCAGGAGCCTAGCTGATAATCACTACCTAGATTAGAGTGGGATTTACACTTATAGCTGTTAAGCTTATATTCTTAATAAGAGGTAAGAGGTGGAGTAGGATAAACTTAGTTTTAAGATTAAACCTTAAGGGTATATTAAGTATTTAGTTAACTATATTACCTTTAATATTTACTATATTTAATACCCGTAACTGAAAACAGTACTTATAATATGTAATGTAATGTTTAATAAGAAGCTTTTTTATAAAAAGGAAACTAAGGAAGCAGAGGTATTATTAATATAGGTTACTTAGCAGCTGCTTAGCTTTATTAACATTAAATAATAAATATAAGATATTATATCTATACTTAAGCTTCTTACTAACGTTTTAAACCTAAACGTTACACTTAAGCCTAATAATAATAAAACTCTAACTAAATTTAAAGATAAAAATGCTCTTAAGGGTTAAAACTTAAGGGTAAGTGTGCCTAAAGACGGTACAGCGCTTTTTCAGATTAAGGATAAGCTTACAGAGCTTGAATAAAGCTTTATAAACTTTAAATAAGGACTTCTAACCCTAGAGTAAACATTAGAGGCTAAATTACAGCTAAAAGCTTAAAGTGCACTAGTTTACTTAACTAATAAAAGTAGTGTAAGATTACTAATAGGTAATTATTCACTAATAGGTAAAATATTATCACTAATAGGTAATAGGCTTAAAGAAACTGAAAAGCTTTTTAAATAAAGGTCTAAACGATAAGAAACTTTAAAATAGTAAGATAAAGCTTCTACTGATAATGTAAAGCTATATATAACTCCTAAGGAAAACAGTTACCTATAGGAGGATAATAGTGATAAGACGTTTATAACCTTTAAACACAAAGCTTTAAAAGAGTATAAAGATGCTTTATTAAAAGATTTAGTTTAAGATATTATTATAATAACAGAGTTAAAAATATTAGAAATACGTAATATATACTTATAAATTAACTACCCTTTTATAATAAGACAGAGTAGAAGACTTTAAGGGTAGCTAACTCCCCCTGGAACGCTTAGGTTAATAATTTATACGTTTACTGTCTAAATTTACAGTGGAGAAAGAATTAACTACTTAGTTTTTAATAAGAGCTTTATAAGCTTCTTCGTAATATTCTTACCTAATTAGCAAATAATAATTAAAAAAGGGAGTAAAGCTTATAAGATATTACACGTTATATTTTAAACGGTAGTGCTTTAAGTAAAAGTAAAGTTTAACACTTCCCTAAGTATACCTTACCTTAATTAAGATAATCTCTCTAAATTATAACTACTAAAATATTAAAGGGATCTTAACAACTACCCGCTTAGCTTACAGTTTAAAGAGGTATACTAAACTAAAATACGGTACCTCTTACATAAAGGAACGTAATATAAAATTAAACGCACTACAGTACACTTACAGCTACTCCCATTTAAATAAGTATTTACTTATAAGTTTTATAAAGACAGTACGTTTAATAAATGTAAGGTAAAGATCTATATAAAAGGTAACCTATAAGAGGTTAATATACTCTAAAACACTTATATAGTAACTTTAACTGCTTACTTATTTAAGATAATGATAACTTTCACTACTTAATAAGACTTAAAAGTCTAGTAATTTAATATAATCTAAGCTTTCTTATACGTTAAGTAAGACGATAACTCCCTAATAGTGTGTAAGCTCCTAAATAGCTTTAAAGAAGAGGACCTTTACTGTAAGCTTAAATAAACGTTATATAGCTTACGTAACTTACTACTGTTATAATATAAGGAGTTTACGTTAACATTAGCGGAGCTTAACCTTACCCTGTTAAATAAAAAGCTATACCTTACATTTAATAAGAATAAGACTGTATACGTACTCTTCTATATAGATAATTACCTTATAATATTTATAAAGGAGCACTGTAAAGTTATAGAAGTTATTATATAGGAGCTCCACGCGAAATATAAAGTCTATAAAAAGGGGCTAATTACTAACTTTATTAATATTTAAATAATTAGAGACTGGAGCGAACGAAAGCTTTAGCTAATTTACAACTAGTACATTAAGAAGATCACCAAACAGTATAACCTTTTAAAGAGTATATTCCTAAATATCCCCCTCCTTAGCGTAAAACTCCTTAAGAACATAAGGAACGCGTTAAAGGTAGAGGTTAAGGAGTACTAAAAGCTTATAAGATCTATTCTGTATATAGTAATTATAATCTAACTTAACGTAACCTTTTCAGCCTTAATCCTCTTACAGTTTCTTACTAACTTAAGCTTAAAGCACCTAACTGTAACGAAGTAGACGATTAAGTACCTGTACAGCTTACAATATATAGGGATTAAGTATAGTAGAGTAAGGTAAAAGGTTCTTATAATTGTAAGCGACACTTCTTTCACAGATAACACCAAGACACGCTACTTATCATAAAGGTACATTATAATACTCTTTAGTAACGTAATTAATTAGAAAGCTGCTTATTAACATACAGTTATAACGTTATTAACTAAAGCCGAACTACTTACGCTTACATACGCAGTTAAGAAGACCATAACGTTTAAGAGACTTATAGCCGATATTACTTATAAGCTTAGCTTAATCTAGAGGATCTTTTACGATAACTAATAAATAATACAGCTAATAATTAAAGAGAACGTAAAAGTAAACACTAAGCTCCAATATATTAATATCTATAATATATAAGCTTACTAAGAGCACACTAAAGGCTCGTTCGAAGTCTCGTATCTTCCTACGTAACAGATACCAGCAGATAAACTTATTAAACTACTCTTACAGCAGCGCTTTAAGCACTTTATAACGTTTATAAGATTAGAGGACACTGGTTACATAGTAAAGGGAACTGTAGTAGAGGAGCTGTAAGATTAAAGGGAGCACCGCTCTTGCGGTCTCCGTGTATAAAGGCGCAGCGCTGTAAGCGTAATAAAAAGATAAAATAAACCCGAAGGTAATAAGACAGTAAGTTAGATATAACACTCCATTAAATACAAGAGGCTAAGTTAATAAGCTTACTAGTTATAGTAACTGTTGCATAGTAGGGTTCTACAGGCCTGTAGTACAAGCCTGTTGCTTAGAGGAAGTAGAGCGGTACTGTTCCAAACCGACTACAGCGCTGGAAGCGCTGTAGGAAGCAAAAGAAGGCCTGAGGTACAGAGGCAGTGCCTCTGTATATGACTGAATGAGTGGTG
>Ga0247770_1001807_pt1 | contig 14662 bp, 6 predicted proteins | sample UWRJL136409B6_FD_179943 | JGI IMG/M metagenome (GOLD analysis project Ga0247770, IMG submission 179943) | Plant litter microbial communities from Arlington Agricultural Research Station in Wisconsin, United States - UWRJ-L136-409B-6 | ecosystem: Environmental > Terrestrial > Plant litter >... | reverse complement strand
CTGGAAGGCGTTTCTTCTCGCGGCCGGAGGTGTCGGCAAGCCAGCGGACTTGGTCTTCCTTGGAGGGCCCGAACATGACCCCAACGAAGGTGTTGTGGACGCGCTTCACCGAGAAGCCTGTGTTCATGCGGAAGAGCACGTTGGTTTTCTTGTCGCCGACGATGACGTACACAGGGACGCGGCCGAGCCGGAATCGGATTATGTCGGTTTTGAGTCGTTGCATCATCTTTAGGGCGCGATCCCAGAAAGGGACTGGCTTCGTCACAACAGCGATCATGTTGGAGAGGAAGGGGATTGTTTCCGCCATCATTGGCGGTCCGCCATCGTCCCGGCCGAGTCGATACAGGAGTGATACGGTTAGCAAAACGACAATGACGCCAGCTGTATTGTACCAGCCCCCGAGGGGTGGCGATAAACCCAGGTCAGCGAGCATACTGCGAGGTTGAAAGTGGGAAAGACACAGATGTCTCGGTGAAGGGCCCAGGAGCTCGGGACGTGGCGAGACCGCTGGTAATTATGGGATGGCAATCCCAAGATCCTTGTAATGAAGTGCATTTCGACGCATGTACAGACTAACTCGGTCCTGACCGTGCAGGTTCGAATGCAGCTATCTCCGAAAGGTTGTCCCAAGCTGTACCGAACCCAGCCAACAGCCAATAGCGGCCGGTCCCAGGACGTGTCAGAGTATCCATAGTGCGTTGTCGTGGCGGCGGAGACATCCGGTTCGACGGTTCGGGACATCCGAGCAGGGGGTTTGGTGTCCAGTTCTCATTGAGATTCTGCAAAGCAAAAAGCTCACCCAATGGAGTTCTTTCGCCTGGGCGGGGGCTGCAGGAACCCCCCTGTCGTACAAAACTGGTTGCCTCTGCATGACAGACGCATCCCCATTCGTTCCACGTGCCAAAAGCCGAAAGGGCCTAGACGCCCCAGTGACACTGGAACTGTCAACCATGGAACGCACGAGAGCTTCGGTCGAAGGAAAACCCCCTAAGCCAGCGTCAACGGCTTCAAGTTGAAAATTTCGTCGCTCACAACCACACCGCAGGATAAACCCCAAACTCCTCCAAGTCCCTCGTCATACAGTGACCCTCAAAAAGTCTGTGTGCACAGGCCACTTTCGCTACCCCCCTATAATGTCCACTAAAACCCCCTGAAGCGAAATCTTTCAGTTATACCGATCTTCAAACCGTTACCTCATACCTAAGATAAAACCTATCTAAATTTGGAGTTTGCTAAAGTAGACGAGGTTTAAATTAATGCACATTAGAATTTTCGTTTATTTTATAGTTTTGTAAAACGTTGTCGTTCTTGTTTGCAATGTGCTGAGTTTTGGTGGGAAAACGGTGTTTGCATACAGACTTTTTGTTGGAAGCGCGGCACTCTGGATTCTGTGGAGTTGTAGGGGTTGCAACTGCGTGATTCTATTGCTTGTGTTTTTTTCTCTTCTTCTGGCTCTGGCTGGAAGCCAGAGGCTTCTTTATAGACTATTCTACAGGATTCAGGCTTCGTCACTCTGGTGGCTGAGGCTCACTGGCGTACTGGCAGTGCCAGGTATCCAGTCAGCTCCGCTGACTAGATGCCCAGGGCCTCTGAACCCCCTTCTTTCTGACACTTTTTGACAGGGATTGTACCCACATTCCACTCCCCCCTCAGCGGCCCTCTCATCCCGTCCACTGTTCGCACACACAAACACACCACAACATCCATCCCCGGCAACTCTTTCAACCCTCGCCCCCCACCCCCCGCCGTCCTTCTCTCTTTCTCTCTCCCATCCACCGCCCTCCATAACTCCCTCACTAGCAGTAACGCCTCGCACACCAACTCCGCCCTTCTTACTAAATTCTTCGAGCAATTCTCCACAAATTGCCAGAGCTCATGGAAGTACTACCTCGTGATTACGCTTAGTTCCGTCTAGGCCTTGGCATCATGAATGCTCAGCAGGAGGGTCTGGCCTCGGACGACCTCCCAGTTCGCGACGGCAGGGTGCACGGGTTTGTGTTTGTGTTGTTGGTGGGGGAGGTTGATGTGGTAAACTCGAGGGAGGACCACCTTGATCTGGTTGTCTTCCGCGGCGAGGGGGGGGTCAGGCATTCGGGTTTGGTGGACTGGGTCGTGGAGGAAGGCTAGGCTGTGCTTGAGGATGGATGCGAGGTTGAGAACGAGGTGTTTGTCTTGCGGGCCTGTTGAGTCTGCGCCGCAGAGCAGACGGAAGAGCGATTCGGGTATGCGCGAGAGCCTTCCGATCACGGGGATAACGGGAAGTCTAGCCTTGAGCAGCGCCGCGGCGATGGTAAGGATTCGCGGCAGACAAAGGCCATTGCTGGGGGTTTGAGCGAGTAGAATTGGTCGAGGGATCCTTTAGCGAGGAGGGTGTCGCGACCGTTGCGGTTGGCTCGTTGTTCGGCGGTGGCACGGAGCGTCCAGTTATTTGGTTCCGGATTTCGCCGGGGAGATTGGCGAGAGCGAATGTTGTCGCCGTGGTGTTGGCTGTGGTGATGCTAGCTGTCTGATGTTTTGGGGGGTCCATCTCGTGATGAATACTACTTAAATGTGGATTGACTGGCGGGCCTTATTAAATGCAGTGTGAGGTTGAAGTTAGGAAGGAGATGTCCCCGCTCGGTCCCCAGCAAATGCAACCCTGCTTTCCCAACGACGACCATCTAACACGACCACCGTCAGGTCCACAACAATGACAGAAAGACCAAGGCAATCGGCGCGTTTGCCGCAGGGCAGCTGCGCCATATTTTCGCACTTTTGACTCTCTTCCAAACCGCAATACACCACCGCCTTGGTGCTGCACAGTCCGTGTCACAGATCAGTGTGTCGTTCTCAAGAGACACTAGACCCATGTCAACATGTCAGGAACACCACCGGATCTCCCAGGCAGTTAAGATAAGGACCAGCGACCCCTGTGCTTATACCCGACTTCTTTACTGCCAGCCCGATCATCGACGACATCAATCCAGTGAGCGGATCTGGGGAACCAACCATTCGGCGCCGGTCACTCTCTCCACTACGACCAGAAAGCCACACCTGGTCATTAACCACCGATGTTGCGTCCCTAGCCACTGATGACCGTATCTGTCAACTTGATAATTAACCACTTTTTCGATTTTTATTACATTTTTAAGGATCTTTTAAATGCTTACGTTAATAATGCTGCTAATAGTAATGGTCGGATTAACAAGCATCTTTAAGGCGTTAATAACGTGTTTACACATCTGCTCCGTCCTAAAGACAGCTTTAAAGTAGGCCCTTACGGCTTTAAGGATCGCTCTAAACGTACACTCTTTAGCTCCCCTGCCTGTCACAGCGTTTTAGAAGTTTTTATAAAGATTTTCCTTCTAGTTATTCTTCTGCTTCCCCTTCGCGATCGGTTTACAAGCGTGCTGCAAGCGCTACAGCTTACTTAACCTATTTTTCTACTGAAAATTTCCTTGTTACTTTAAATGGACGTTTTCGCTCTTAAAAGAGAGTTTATCGCCATCGCCAGCTGTTGGAAGCGTGGCACTATGGATTCTGCGTAAGTGCAAGGTGTTGCAACTGCGTGATTGTATTGCTTGTCCTGCAGCTCTCTGGCTTGGCCAGAGAGCCTCTATTATAGTTGTGAATAGTGGCAAGGTTGGTGGCAAATAGTGGCCCCACCAGCTGAACTGACTGCGTCAGTTCAGCTCCCCTGAGCTCCTTTCACCAGAGCTCCGTTCAGCTCGGTTATCCACACCTTTGTGGTGTTCTGGCCTCTGGCCAGAACCCTTTTCTTTCTGACACCAGCCGCGCCTTTGGTGCGTGATCGGTACGCCATCACTGCACAAGGCAGTTTAGGGCGCTGATTCCAAATCCGTTGTCTAAAAAGTTTTTAGGGTTGATCTCGTAAATAGTTTAATTACTTTCGAGTTTGCACTTTTACTTAATAATATACTTTACTTAATGACATAGTAGATAAAAGAATAAGTGTGAAAATAGCTAAATATTACATTATATTCTTTATTATTGCACTATTATTATTTTAGTCATTAGTTATTTGTAATAAGGGTTACTAAGGGAGTATTACAACCTGCACCCGACATAGGCCTTAAGAGGACTGGCGCGGGTTAAGACAGAACGTATAGCAGGATGCCAACAGGTAGGGGGTGTTCTGAAGACGGCTTGTTAAGCTAGCACTCCTAGACGGGGGGTTTAATGTCACTGTAGGTCGTTGTCATTATAATGTATAGAGGTGAGTCTGAATAGTAGGATATAAATGAACAATTGAATACTAGTGTGAGGAACTAGAGTCCCTCACGGTGGTTGTAGGTATAACTATGGCTATCTATACTAACTAACTGGAAGGTATTTTGTACCTTACTTGTAGTGTCGTAAGTGCTTATTATGCAAGCACTCTGTACTGCATAAGCGTTCTGCTTATAAGGTTTCTCTTACTTGCAATGTGAGTACTTAGTATACTGTGAGTAGTACCTTACTGGTTGTAAGGGCTTCGGGTCTTTACACCTCTGGCCCAGTATGCCTAGGTAGTGTGTACTGTCTTCTTACACTGTTCCTTTTATGGGGGATTTGTTAGGCTGCCCTGGTTTAAGTGACGGCTTATAAGGTCGTTATACGATTCCCCCTCTTTAACGTTCTTTTTTTATAAAGAACTTAAAAGGTAAGCTTCTCCTTTTACCATTTTATTATGTAATAAGTGTCTGGCTTTTAGGTCTTAAAACGGGAATAGGGTAAAAGTACTAACTGCTGTTTAAACCTTACAGCTTATATATATACGTTTAGTGGCGAAATGTTCCCTTATTCTTTTTGTAAGTCTGCTAACCCTCCGCTTATCTGTCGGGTTTCGAACCGGTCTGACAGTTACAACTATTATTTAGAGAGGCACTGGCCTTCCCAGTGTGATGCTTTTAGTGTTAATAAAGTGAAGTTAAAGGCTTTTCTTATTAAAAAGTAGAGTCTTAATTTATAAGTTAAGTTTGCTGTTTAGCAGCTTTATAAAGCTACTGCTAAGCTTTAAGAGGCGTTAATGTGCTTAGTGCGCCTTTATAAGTAATAGTCCTACTTTAAAGACTAGGCTGCGAAAGCGTTTAGTTATAAAGTGGAGTTATTAGAGTTTTAGGAAAGTAAGGAGGTTAGGTTAAACGCCTCTTCTGATAATGTAGAGTCTTTTAACTGGGGGAACTTTTTAACAGGGTCTTTGTAACGGGTAGTTACTTTATAACTTAGTTTATAACTGTCTTCTTTAGTAAAAGGTTATGGGCTTAACTTCTTATAAGAGTTTTAGTGACTTTTTCTTTTATTAACTTCTTTCCCTGTTAGTATTTATTTTTGTGTGGAGCTTATTAGGGGCTTTAAAGGCCCGGCCTCCTTATTAAGTCTGAGGTCCTTATAACCCTGGTTAAGGGTTTTGATAAATGTCCTTCCGTACTTATTAAGGAGTTTCCTGTTATTTCTTAGGCTTTAAGTCCTATAGTGGTCTTACTCTTTAGTATAATAGTTTAGATATTAGATCTTATCTTATTTTTAGTTTTTATCGTTAGCTTTAATTAGTTTAGATTCTTTTGGTAGAATTCCGTAATTAGGTTTAGGTATTTAAGGTTTTTAATTAGTTCTTATAAGTTACTTTTAGGGCTGTAGTCTAATTACTTAATAAGATATTTAAATATATTCTTTCCCTTTTATGAATTTATAACTTCTTTAACGTTATATTTATCTTTATTAGTATTAATCTCGATCTTCTTTTCTAAAGGAACTCCTTTTAGAGCAGGTTCTAAAAGTAAGATGTGAAAAACCTTAGTCTATATCTTTATGCTAGCAGGTAAGTTTAGTTTGTAATTAGAGGTGGCGACCTTTTTTTTAATTTGGAACAGTCTGTACCTTTTAAAGTTAAGCTTTTTACTAAGTCGTTTCAAATGTAAGTTTTATGAAAAAAGGTAAACGTAATCCCCCTTTTAAAGAGTCGGTCCCTTAATCTATTTATTATTATAATAAAGTCTTTTCTTAAATATTAATTACTTAATTTAGTATTTATTAGTAAACTTTTTTATTCGTTCGTGTGTAAACTTAAGTTCGGCTTATAAGTGGTTATATAGTTTTTACATTCGATTTACGCGGATTGCAGCTTGGGGGGTGCTAGTAAGTGGGCCTTAATGGAGTTTAGGCTTTTTACTATAGTTAGTAAAGAATAGTAATATACCTGTTAATTTAATTAATATTATATTATAAGTTATCTATATTATTAGTAACAGTTTAAGTTAATTATCTTATTTAAAGTTAACGTAAGTTTAGAGATATATTGTAAGTATCTGATTAATTTGTTTTATTTAGCTATCTGTCTGTAAGTAGAATGTTATTAAAAGTTTACTTTTTACACCTATTCTCTGTATTAGCCCTTACTAGAATTTCGATATAATTAGCTTATCTCGATCTGTAATAATGTTATCTAGCTAGAGGTATTGTAAAACTACCTCTTTCTTAAAGATATAAGTGAGTTACTTTACTATTATATCCTTTAAGGTTAATAAAAAGTAAGTTTATTTTATTAATCTATTAATTACTATAAGGATCTGGTTATAGGTAACTCCTGTAGTAGGGTCCTTAGACTCTAGGATCTTAGTAACGAAGTTAAGTAAGATTAAACTTTATAGTGCTTATAGTATAAGGAGTAGTTTAAGAAGTTTATAGGGTTTATAGTGCTGGTTCTGCTTATAGTAATAGATATTGCAATTATTAATTATTTCTTTAATTAGCTTTTTCATTCCTAGGAAGGTGTACGTTTATTAAGCTTATATTAAAGTCTTAACCTAGCTTATATGTCTTTTAAGTTGAGACTTATAGACCTGCTAGATATACTTCTTTTTCTTAACTAAGTTGTGAATGTACGGTTTCTCTTAGTATTAGAGCTTTACTTTTAGTTTAGGTATGCTGTTTACGCCTTTTAGTAGCTATTTTAACTAATAACTGGTTTTATTGTGGTTTAGATGCTTTAAGCACTCCTTTTTACAGTTTTATACGTACTTTAAGAAGTCTTTTAAAGGGCATTTATATTTGTAAGTACTTTCCGTTAACCTTCTTGCTTAAAAGTCCTATTATTACTAATAGATATTATACTCTGTTTATAAGTTTATATAAACTTTAATAGTTTATTCTAGCGTTTAGTTATTTAACACTTATAATGTATACTTTAATATGCCGTTCTTAGCTTTATTAAATATAGTAATAGGGATTAGGATTAGATTAGCATCTTTATAGTCCTATCTCTAGTTAAGAGTATTAGCTTACTTATTATCTTTTCCTTTAATGTAGTAGATCTGGAAGTAGAATAGGGCTATTAATTCTGCTTATCGTGCTTGCCGTAAGTTAAGTTCCTTCGTTAGGAAGTACTAAAAGTTATTATAATCTGAAAAGACTTAGATTAGCTTTTCTATACTGTTTAAATATAGTACTTACTTAGTAAAGTATTAAATAATCGCTATTAGTTCCTTATTGTAGATTAAGTATTATAAGGCTAGGCTGTAGATTCCTTTCGATAAGAAGGTAATTAAGTGGCGTTTCTTATTATCTTGGACTTAGCTAAGTTCTCTACCGATTACGAATTCTGAGGAGTTAGTCTCGACTTAGAAAGGTTTTAAGAAATTAGGGAGGGTTAAGACTAGCGCTGTGATAAAGGCGTGCTTAAGGTCTTTAAACGTTTTCTGCTGTCTATTAGTTTACTTAAACAGCTTTCCTTTACCTATAAGTTCGTGAAATAGTCTTACGATTTTCGTAAAGTACTTAATAAAATAGCGATAAAAGTTTATAAAGCCGATAAAAGTTTATAACTTTTTTTAGTTTTTCAGAGTGGGTTAATCCCTAATTGCCTCTGTCTTCTTTAATTATATTTCAAGCTTTCTAAAGGTTACTTTAAACCCTAAATAATTTAATTCTTAAATGTAGAAGTAGCTTTTTTTTAGGTTTACTATTAGTTTTGCTTTTTTAAGAGCTATTAAAACCTATTATATATGTTTTCGGTGTTCTTTTAAAGTTTTAGAATAGATTAGAATGTTATTTAAATATATAAAGATAAACTTATTGAAAAAGGGGCAGAGAATACTGTTAATAAAGTTTTAGAAAGTTACAGGGGTATTTATTAATCTTATTAGCATAATACAGTATTAGTAATACCTGTTACGAGTTTGAAAAACCGTTTTATACTTATCCTTTTCCTTTACTTTAACGTAGTTAAATCTTATAAGGAAGTCGAGGCTAGAGAATTAATTTACTTTAGTAATCTATTTTTATATCTCTGTAATAAGTAATAATAAGTAGCGATTTTTAATCGTATCCTCGTTTAACGTTTAATAATTAATAACTATACGTAACTTACTGTCTCCCTTTTATAAGACGAACAGTACTGGGTATCCTGTTAAGGACTAAGACTTTACGATAAATCTATTCTTTAAGTTCTTATCAATATACTCCTGCAAGGCCTTAACCTGCTAAGGGTTTAAGTAGTAAAGTTAGAAGCTGCAGAGCTTCGCTCCCAGCTTCAGCTTAATTTTATGATCTTACGGTCCATAGTCTAGTAGTTACAGTATCTTTTTTCGAAACAGGGTAAACTTTTTATATTTAGTAAATACTTTAAATAAGTTAATTTCTTTACTTATCTATAGATTAGCTTTTAGCTTCTTTTTACTTTTTAAATCGTTATTTAGGTAATACGGTAGACCTTTTAATCCTTTAACCGTTTTAGTAAACCTAACCTAAACTATACTTAATTTTAAGGGTTTAGTGTGTTTTTAAGTACTTTATATATCTCTAGAATAGTTCAGTACCTTTTTAGCTTTCTTTAAACAGTAATTACAGTTAAGGGACTTACTAAAGGTAAGGTAACCACTCCTCTAGTTAATTACAGGGTTATACTTTTCTAGCTAGGGTAAACTTAAGATTATATTATACCTAATAATTAATGTAACGTTAAAGTTTATTTATTATTTATCCTTATCCACTTTAATCAGAAGTAGCAAATAGTAAGTAACTTTACCGTTATTATATTAATATAGGCTTCCTTCTCTATTCTGAATAGGAATTACCTCTTTATACTTTTAGTTAGGGAGTTTCCTTTAGTTAATTAGTAAAGGGTGTATTAAGTTAAAAGCACTTTTATTATTAATTACTGCTTTTACCTTAAATAACCTCCCTCTTTTATCTATTAAGCTAATACTAACGGAATAATACTTATACTCCTTTAATATCTAAGTTATAATAATTATCTATCCTTAAGGTCTTATTTAGCCTAACCTTTAAGTGCCTTTCTTTCTTCTTAAGGTTTTTACTAACTAGCGAACTATTAATTTCCAGCCCTTCTAAAGGGCTTATAACCTTTTCCTAATTCCTTCTGGAAAAACAGGTAACTTTAATAGACTTAGTAATTAACTTTTCTTAGATTTTCACGCCTTAGCATCTAATTAACTTTAAATAGTATAATATTTTTAAAGTCTTTAATAAGTTAATAATATACTTTATAAGCTTAGATTACAGTAATGTCTTTCTGCTTTTAAATCTGTTAATAGTTTTCCCGCTTTTACTACTCTTTAACTTTTCTATTAAAGTGTAATAAATACGTTACGATTAGGCAGTTATTAAGTATTTCTTCTTATTAACACGTAATGGGGGTTTAGTTAACTATAGTAACTTTCCGCTTATTACTAGATTCTCTTATTAGGGAGTAGGAGACTTAATAGTAAGTTAGTTCTAACTTTACTCTTATAATAATGTAATCCTATCTTTATATACTTAAGAAGTAGTTATAAAGGGCCTTAAGTCTATAATGCTAATTAAAAACGTAGTTATTATACATATAATTAATCTACAGTATGTCTTTATAATTAAAGTAGTTAATATTAACTGCAGGTGTTACAGTTATAAAGTATAAAACAGGGGAAGTAATACTTTATTTTTTCTCTTCTTCCACTTACCTCTATATATGTTATTTCTCTTAAACCTTTTCTTAGAACTTAGGTAACAGTAACTTAACTTATTCCTTTATAAAGTGTCTTTCCTTAACGAGTCAGTATTTAAGTTAATTAGTAAAGTAAACTTAATTATAAAGTTATAACTTAATTTTTACTGCTTTATCCTTAGACATTACAGTAAGACTTTTAACTTACAGGTCCTCCACTTTATTTATTAACTCCTAATATTTTTCCTTTAGTTCTTAAACCTTCTATTAATGTACTTACCTTATACCTTCTTATAAGACCTTTAAAGTACTAGTTTAAAGTACATTAACTTTAGTATAAGGTAGTTATCTAAACTGTCTTTCTTTTAGGGAAGTAAGGGTACTAATCTACTTAGCGTGTTTAAAGTGTTTAAAAGTCTTAAGGGGTATTATTAAGAAGAACTTCCGTTTCTCTAATTTGATTCTCTTAACTTATTCTCTTTTACCTTCTAAGGCTTACTTTATTACTTATATAGCCTAGAGAGCTAATTTTTTAACTTTTTTAACTATTCTAGTAAGGTTTAAGTTAAGGTCTTTCCTGGATTTCCTTAGTTTTTAAGCTTATAAGGTAAGGTTTTTAAAGCCTATTACAACTAATTAAAACATTTCTTCCTAAAGTTAGTTTTCTGTAACCTACACCTTTAGTGGTTTTAAGTTTCTACCTTAAAGTCAGTCTTTTATAACCTGCACTTTTATAGTTAACTTTTCTAAAACCCCTGTAAGGACTAAATACACCACGTTTTAAAGTTCTTTTACTTCATCCTTATCTCCCAACTCACACTTATTTATCTAAGTGTAATCTTCTTCGTTACTTATTATCTTAATATAGATATCTCCTAAATTAAACCTAATGTGCTTTCCTCCTTTTAAAACGGGTTTCTAACCTACTTACTTCAGTAACAGACATTATTATGTTACGTGTCCTTTCTTATCACAGTTAAAGTACTAGACCTGTAATATATCCTTAAGCTGCTTTTATTACTGTTATTATTAAAGTTTATTACAGTTAAATCGGTTTTAACAGTTTACTATACTAATATTTATTAACTTAGGATAGTAACTTATCGCGGTTAACTAGTTCCCCTTTTTAAGTTTACTTAGCTAGTAAAGGGTCTGTTCTTTCTAAAAGTTCTTCTAATAATAATAATTATAATACTGGTTATCGGCCTTAATAATTATTTTAACTAGTTCTTATAAGCGATCTAGTTAGTCTTCTTAATAGAGATCTTTAATAATATATTCCTTTAAGCCGTTTTAAAACAGTATTATTAAGGCTTCTTAGCTAAGTTTAATCTTTATTACTTTTAGTTTAAAGCGTGTAGAGAACTTAAAGACTGAAGACGTTTACCTTAAGGCTATAAGCCGCTGTTTAACCTGCCTAGGGGCGTTTAGTTCTTTAAACTTAATCTGGAGTTAGTTAATAAAGATGTTAAAGTTGTCGAAAAGGGCTTAAGTCTCAGGGGCTTCTTTATATACTCTGTTTATAAAAAGGTTATTAATTATCTTTACGTAGGGTTTATATTAGTAAGTAGTTACTTTATTTAGTAAGACTTTAATAAACCTAACCTTTCCTTCTTCTTTGAAGAACTACTTATTATAATAAGTAATATAACTTTAAAGTTAGGTTATCTAAGACTTTAGTTATATAAAGTCTCCTTTAAAACGTAAGGGTAAAGGGAGCTTTACCTGTTTCTTTTATAAGCCTTTAAGGTCGTTATTCTTTAATTTAATAATGTTAAGTTAAGCTTAAAGTTTTTTAATAAAACTAATACAGCTTTTAATATCTTTAAGGAAGGCTTTATTAAGTTCCTTAATTAGCCTTTACTAGTTAAGGTTTAAGTCTTTAAAGTATGTAATTAACTTATTAATAATAAAGAGCTGAGGTTAGGCTTACACTTCCTTAATCTCCTTACCTTTTCTTAAGATTAACATGTTAATAGGAGGGAGGTAATATCTGGGAATTTAACAAATAGTGTTCAGAACTGTAACGTTAGTATTATATTATAACTTACACTTAACATAAACCTTAAAAGGACTAACGCGGGTTAAAACAGAACGTATAGCAGGACGCTAATAGGTAGGGGGCGTTTTAAAGACAGCTTATTAAGCTAACACTTTTAAACAGGGGGTTTAATGTCACTGTAAGTCGTTATTACTATAATATATAAAGGTAAGTCTGAATAGTAAGACATAAATGAATAATTGAATACTAACGTGAGGAACCAGAGTCCCTTACGGTAGTTATAGGTATAACTATAGCTATCTATACTAACTAACTAGGAGGTATTTCGTACCTTACTTATAGTGTCGCGAGTGCTTATTGTGCAAGCACTCTGCACCGCGCGAGCGTTCTGCTTATAAGGTTTCTCCTGCTCGCGATGTAAGCACTTAGCATACTGTGAGCAGTACCTCACTGGTTGTAAGGGCTTTGGGTCTTTACACCCCTGGCCCAGTGCGCCTGGGCGGTGTGCACCGTCTTCTCGCACTGTTCCTTCTGCGGGGGATTCGTCGGGCCGCCCCGGCCTAAGCGACGGCCTGCAGGGTCGTCACAGGGAGGTAATTCCACTAGGCAAGCAATTGGTCAATTGTTGCATTAACTGAACCTTGTAAAAAGGAGACCTTCCCTTTCTGCTATAGTTAGAGCTGGATTACTTGAGCTTTGGAGTTGGAACTAATTTGGCAGCGTATTAGTGGAGTGATGTTAATCCGCGTTATAAGTTAGTGTCGATTATTCCCATAGCTCGCAGCTCAGCTCTGGAGTCTAGAGCCTAGCTCTAACTCCCCGCTCCTTCTTCGGCTTCCTTTGTGACATTATTAGTTATTAATCCTAGTTATTATTATTAAACTTTAGGAACCCACAGGGCTGTAGTACAGCGGCTGTGGCTTAGAGGAAGAAGTGTGTACTGGTCTAAGCCGTACTACAGTGCTATACGCACTGTAGGAAGTAAACGAAGGCTTGAATTACAGGGCAGTGCTACTGTAAGAAAGGTTGCTACAGTGAATCTTGATACTGTAGATTAAGAGGATTCGGAAGGCAATGCCTTATATAATAACTTAAATTGAGTAGAGTTGCTTACTTGACTAAAATTAGATACAGGAGAGGAGAGGGCCTGTTATAGGCTGTGGGAGGCTCTGGAAGAATTCTAGAGCCTTTTGTGGAGTGGAACTAACTAATATAATAGTGGAATAGTACTGTTCTGAACCATTCTATGTGGTTCTGTTAACGTAGTGGCTGACGTGGCCACTGTGATGTTCTAGTTAATTCTGTGGGGCAGCTGTAACGACCCTGCAGGCCATCACTTAGGCCGGGGCGGCCCGACGAATCCCCCGCAGAAAGAACAGTGCAGGGAGACAGTACGTACGGTACTGCGCACTGGGCCAGGGGTGCAAAGACCCGAAGCCCCTACAACTAATGAGGTAGTGCTCGCAGCGTGCCGAGTGCTCGCACCACAAGCAGGAGAAGTCTCGCGAGCAAGGTACAAGGTACCTCTTAGTTAGTTAAGTATAGATAGCCATGGTTGTGCCCACAACCACCGTGAGGGACTCTGGTTCCTCACGCTAGTATTCATTATTCATTTATGTCCTACTGTTCAGACTTACCTCTATGCATTATAGTGACAGCGACTTACAGTGACATTAAACCCCCGTCTAGGAGTGCTAGCTCAACAAGCCGTCTTCGGAACGCCCCCTACCTGTTAACGTCCTGCCATACGTTCTGTCTTAACCCGCGCCAGTCCTCTCAAGACCTGTGTCGGGTGCAGGTCGTAATAGCAGCAGCCCCACTGGATTCGGGGGTTCTACCCCCTTGAATTCCAGAAGATTCGGCTGGTGGTTTCAGGGTACGCAACCACACTACAGGGTACCCGGTACAGGGTACTCAGTGGCTAGAAAATTAACATTTATTATATATTTTGTTCACATTTTAATTTATATTTTAATAATACGCTTAGTAGCAGTTTACTAAATACTCGAGCAGTATTTATAACAGCAGTTCTAATATCATCTTTAGTAAGAATTCATCTTTTACAAGTTTAGTATTTTCTTAATATTTTATATATGCATTTTAGTTTAGTTTAGTTGGTTTAGTTTAATATTTGTTTTATTTAAAACTAACTTACGATTTTTTTAGTTTAATACAATTTAGTTTAGAGTAGTTTAGTATGCTATAAACTAAACCAAACTAAACTAAATCACAGCCCTGTCAATAACTACTTATATAAAATCGGAACTAACGCTTATTACTAGATCAAACATCTCCAGTTCAGCCTTTACAGGATACAACATTTAACAGTGATTAAGTCCGTGCCACTTCTAACACACGTACCGCAGCAGCCCGACTACTTTGGTATCCAGGTAGGCCAGTCTGATTTCCACATCTACAGAGCACCGTATAAGGAGTCAAGCTTAAGCAAGGCTTAGAATTATATTCGAGGTGCCGACTACTAATACATGCTTTTTGGGGGGCATCACATACACGCAGTAGAGAACCTTCCATCCATAATGCTTGTTCTGAATAGAGCTTTTCCCGGCCGACCAGACATGAACGAAATAACGACACTGTTTTCATTTATCTACTAAGTCCGGGGGCCCACTTTTTGACCACCCCTGTTTTCGACCACCGTGTCCAATCTCACCGCTATTTCGACCCCCTCCGACGAACCTTAATTTCTCTCCCATTTCGAATGCAACCTTTTCCATTCT
>Ga0247770_1001805_pt1 | contig 14685 bp, 6 predicted proteins | sample UWRJL136409B6_FD_179943 | JGI IMG/M metagenome (GOLD analysis project Ga0247770, IMG submission 179943) | Plant litter microbial communities from Arlington Agricultural Research Station in Wisconsin, United States - UWRJ-L136-409B-6 | ecosystem: Environmental > Terrestrial > Plant litter >... | reverse complement strand
GGGTGTGGGGGGGACGACGGGATTGTTGTGGAAGGCCGGCTGCAGGTTGAGGTTGGCAAAGGTGTTGGTGATGGCGGTGTCCGAGTTGGTGGGCGGACCCTGCGGCGGATTGTCCGCAAAAGGGGCGGTGATGGCGCTTGGGGCCGTGGTGGGACTCAAGGTCCAGGACTCGTCGGCGGGAATGTCACCGCGGTTCCTGAGGGCGCGCAGGGCCTCCTCAATGGTCTCTTGGGGCCCGCCGGCGGCGCCGAGGGGCTGGCCCAAAAAGGCAACTGTGCCTGGGGTGGCGCCGTTGCCAACCTCGTACTCGATGCGAAGCTTGTTGCCGTTCTTGTCCCAGATCTGGACGGTGCAGCCCTTGAACCTGTTGCGCAAGTAGCTCTCGAGGGCGGCTCCGGCGGCTGCCAGGGCGAGAGGTTTGGTAAAGGCAACGATCCATTTAGCGTGGTCGAGCGCCATCATGACAGGGCGCTGGCCGCCCAGCACCGGGGCGTCAAGGGAGGCAGATGGGGGAGGCGCAACCAGGGCCTGGGGCGGGGGCCCCGCAGAAACGGCCCACTTGCCGTCGACGGTGAGGAAGGTGGTGGAGTACTCGTACGACTTGGTCAGTGGGTCGCTCGGGTTGGTGTAGTCCTGCTCGCACGACTGCGACTGGCTGTTGCTGAAAACCTGCCCCGTCTTGTTGCCGCCCTCGAGCCACCAGCTGACCGACTCTTGGGGCTGGTAGCGCGCCCTGCTGCCAGGGCCCAGGGCGGCCTTGTCGATGAAGATGGGGTCGTAGCGGCCCGTCTCGGCGTTGCGGATGCCCACGACAATGTGCACCCCCAGCACGCCCGGGTAGCGATAGTTGATCTTGCTCACCTTGAGCCAGCCCGCGTCGTTGGGGTCGGCCGGTTCCGTGGACCGATCCCAGTAACCGATGGAGTTGATTTCATAAGCCTCGCCTTTGTTGCACGGCTGCCAGTTGCCCATGATGGACACCTGCACGCCCTGCCCTGGCACGCTCGCCGTCCAGCCCAGAGCGTACTCGACCTTCCACGAGAGCGACGTGATGGGCGCCTGTGCCCGCGACTGCCACACAAGATTGTACGTGGGCGTCCCCGTACCGCTAGCCACCGCCTTGGCCACCTGAAGGTTCCATTGGTTATTCCCGATGTTGACGGCGTCGAGCTGTGACTCGAACCAGTTGAGCTTGCGGACAGACATGGTGAAGAGGTAGATGTAAGGTAGGAAGCAAGAAATGCAAAGTGTGCGACTAAATGAAGTAAGCGATTGGTGCTAAGGAGAAGTGTCTTGTTTGTTTGCTGCTTTTCGGACTTGAGGATGGAGGCGAAGAAGCTGACTTTATACTTGGAATCACCTTTCTGTTCTCCTCCTGTCCTCCGCCTCTCTCCGAGCAGCACTCGTCAACTCTGAGAGCTCAACCCCATCACATCATCCAATCGTCTTTCACCTCCTGCCCCTGACCTCTTCCCATTCCAGCTTGTTCCGTGCAAAGTCATGTCGAGTGATGTTGCAAGGCCGGCTGAGCAAGTTCTTCCTCGAGCCGCCGGATGCGAAGCCACGTCGCGAACTATCGACGTCTAAGCCAAATCCATCATCGCCGCATTCCGTTGTTCTCCTCAGGCACTCGAACAACCTGCTGGTAGCATAGAGGTTCTCCAGGCGTGTGACGACAAGAGATTTCAGCCAGCCTCGGAGCGTCGAGACTCTGGACTATCAACCTCTCAGCCAAGTTCACAGGTTGGCGTTCGATGTCAACATGCAAGCTGCATGCAGTACTCGCCACCCCCGGCCATTATATGACAAAACCGGATGGTGATCGACATCGAACTTACCGAGTAGGGTTTTGTGGCTGGCTGACCCTCCAGGTGTTCTCGCTTTTTGCCACATACCCACCAGGGACGGGGGGCCGTGCCGACCAGATAGCGTCATCACTTGCAGGGTGCCATCAAGTGGCCCATTTATTTCTGGGAGACTAGAACAAGGGTGACGCACTATGCATTCCCCATCGGAAGTACCTTACTTACATGTACGGATCCGTACTCAGCCTCATGAACAGCATCTCGGTCAAGGACATTTGCCGGATGTGACAGGGCTAGAAGAATTGGCCATCGGCCAACTAACAGAACTACCCTTCCGCTTCGAAGAAGTATACACCCTTAAAGTACTAGTAGTAGTAGCTGAGGTGATGAATGGTGTCACCAGGAAATCCCCCCCATGCCAAAGCCACCGCCCATAGGAACAACCTGCAGCATCTGCACCCGCGCAACAGGCGAGACGCAGAGAGAGAAGGACTTGGACCCCCGAATTCTACCGTCAGAGTCACATTCAGTCCCCGAAGATTGTTGTTGAGCCGCCGTCTCACTCGTATCGGCCTGATCAACGTCGCTCAGCACGTTGGATGCCGAAGTCGTGGTCGGTGGGAAGAAACGTCAGCAGCTGCTGCTGTGCGTCGTGCTAACCCCTTTCATCTCCTTCACGTTCACTCCCATGCCCCTATCAGCTCGTCTCTGGCGTAGAGGCCCACACTCGTGATCTTGGTTGGCCCCACGGCGACGTCGCTCGCGTCCCACGGTCGTAGCATTACCCTCTCCCATCACCATCCTAGCGTGCTTGTTCCAGGTTCTTGTCGATACCATGCGGACCCACGCTAACCTCCAAGGAGATCGAGGCCATAACGGTGATCCCGCCCTGCCCCTGAAGAGGAGGAGGCTCCTGTCGGGGACTCGGAAGTGTGGGAAGAGAAAATTGCACCTTGGCCCTTGCTGATGACAACGACAAGGCCGGATCGGATGACTCCCGCGCCACCACTACGCTGGAAGAAGGTCCGAGAGGCTTTAGCACGACGCCTTAGACGTGATGGCTGATGGACAGGGGCATCGCGGAGTCGGAGACGGCGGCGTTTCTATGCGTTGCCGAGACCATAGTCTCGTTGCGGAACGTGGAGATTTGCTGCTGCTGTTGTTGCGGCGCCGGCCCCGGCGCTTGGGGGCTCATGGTTGTCGTCGATAGTCTGCTTGGTGTCAAAACCTGAGTTGTGGTGGAGGTGGAAGCGGGACGAGACTCGAAAAAGGTAACGGCTGTGGCCCGAAGAGATGGAAGACTCCTGTGGCTGGCTTGCTCGCTCTGACGAGAAGGGTTAGACAACTTGTGGTGAGCTGAGGATTTTCTTTCGGTCCGGCTTGGAGCTATCACTAGGCAATATTACGTAGCGAGGGGTGAGAAAGGAAGTTCAGCTCGCCTTGACGAGGTAGAATATCCATCTCCTTTCACGGTTCTATTGCCTCCTGGCGGCTCCCGCGGCATGTTGTCCGACCCCCGCATGCATGTGTGGCGACGGCTAGGCTGGATGTAGCCGATCTGCATATGCACCGTGATGCATTAAGCGCCCGCAAAATACCTCGCCCATGGTCCAGCCACGAGGTACATGTGTCTTGGGTACTGAGAGAATCAGTTCAAGAGGTACGGCAGCAAGCGCTGAGGTGGAAGAGCAGAGAAGCAACCGTCCCCCGAGTGCCATGGCGACGCAAATACTTAAAGGCAAATGCCTCTCCTGTGTAATAGTCAGCCGCTAATTATATTCCTAAAAGGCAACACAACACTACCTCACGTTTTCCAACAGCTCTTCCACCCCTGAAAGAGTTTGCTGTGATCACTCATCCCCCAGGCTACTAGTACCATAAATCGTCTGCCATGGGTCCTCCTCCCAAGATATGCACCCAGATGCCGGTCCCCGAGGGGATCCGAAGCCTTGCCGAGACGGCAGCCATCGAGGAGAATCCCTTGAACGGACGCCAACGCAACCTAGGCCGGGCCAGTGGCTTCGGCATTGGTGATGCGTCACTCCAACTTGCACTTCCGTCCTCGACCCTATGGCAAGTACAACATTTCCTCCTCTTTACATCAGGTTCACTGACATGGCAAACCACCCAATCAGGGAGAACGGGCGAGTCCTCCGCGTCAACATCATCAACGGCACGCACAAGATCAAGGAAAAGATCCAGCAGTACGCCAATGTGTGGACCCAATATGCCAACCTCAGCTTCGTCTTCGTCCCCGACGCTGACGCTGAGATCCGGGTGCGATGTGACAACAGCGGACAGTCGTGGTCGCGCGTCGGCACCGACTGTCTAGCGACGCCGCTCAGCCTGCAGACCATGAATCTGGGGTGGCTGACCGACACCACGTCAGACGACGAGTTCTCGCGCGTCATCACGCACGAGTTCGGCCACGCTATCGGCTGCATCCATGAGCACCAATCGCCGGCGGGCGGCATCCCGTGGGACCGTCAGGCCGTGTACGAGTACTACATGAGTTCGCAGGGATGGTCTGCGGAGCAGGTCAACATCAACATCTTCAACCTCTACAGCCGCACCATCACCCAGTTCTCCGACTTCGACCTGAGCTCCATCATGCTGTACTCGGTGCCTGCTCTCCTGACCATCGACCACAGCTACTCCACCCCGTGGAACACGGACCTGTCCGAGACCGACAAGGCCTTCATCAGCGAAATCTACCCGCACGAAAAGCCTGACACAGGCCGGTTCAGCACCGACGAGCTGAAGCACAAGCCTTCCATGTCAGCCGCCCAGCGCCAGGTCTTTTCGATGGTGTACCCCTCCGCGCCGGACATCGTCGTGGGTCTCTCGGCGCTCGATCTCGTCCCGACAGCGCAGATGGTCGTCGGAGTGACGTCCTTTGTGGATAAGATGACGGCCTCCACGGCCGACATGCACATCCAGACGACCAAGGGCACTCTCCTGACTTCCGGCGCAGCAACGTGGTTCAAGGCTGCCCCTGGCAGTAGCGACTTCCAGATCGGCAGCGTGGATTCGCGTCCGGGCGGTGGGACCCTGGTCGTCACTTTCGACCGGCCGTACATCGAACCGCCGAATGTCGTGGTCTGGCTGAGCGGGTTCGAAATATCCAGCAACCCGAACAACAACAACAACAACAACAACAGCCGTTGGCGGGTATCCGCGACAGCAATCGATGTTACCACTCGGGGCTTCACGCTCTGCTTTGACACAGGAGGACTTCCCAAGGGGGCAACACTTGCCGCCGCAAACCCAACCTCCAATGTTGCGGCAACGAACACAGCCACAGCATCCTGGATCGCCTTCCCCAAATCAAGAGCCGGCGTGGCAGGCGGGTCTTTCAGCACGCAGGACGTAGCTGTGGGTCATCAAACAGTCGCGGCAAAATCTTCTTGGACAGGAAAGGCACCAGTCTTGTCGCCCGAGATCTTCGATGGAAAACCGCCGTCGCAAGTCCTAGTCGCACTCAACAGTCTAGACATGGCCGTGGGAGGCGCGCTGCGTGTAAAGGTCGGCGCCGCCGCCGCGTCGTCGTCGAGTGAAGCGGTTATTGGTTGGATGGTCGAGAGCGAGGGTGGTGGTGGGGTGCTGTACTCGGCCGGAGCGTCGTATGTTGCGCTGACGTGACGGTGCTGCTTCTGTAGTTAATAATGGGGGTTTCTCGATTGGGGAGGTTGAGACGTGGAAGGAGCGCATTAGATTCAGTGGATCGACTCATGCAATTTCACGCTGTACAGCTCGGTTCCGGGCGAGAGAGGATGTTATTATTGAATTGATGATGCGGGAAGAGAGGAATATGAAGAGGGACAGCGTGTGGAGGGGTCTAGGGCTGGTTGAGGTGCATGAGGATGTGTTTTCAAGTGATAAGTTGCAGGAGCCTGAGCTAGAATTGAGAGAGAAGGGGACGAGGAATATTATTGAGTGCTTTTTGGGGTGTTTGGAGGGGACGGGGTGGTCGAAGGAGAGGGTGGAGTAGTTGAAGGTAGAGGCGATGGGAGAGATTGATAAGGGGGTGTATCATACGTTGGATCAGGTTTGTATTGTTGGGAGTAAGAGGGTGGCTAGTGGGTTGTGACGGTTGGATAGTAGATAGATGCTGAGCTGGGAGAAACTTTCCGGTGTTGGCTGGTTTGGTTTTCTCTCGTTACCGAAACTCACACAAGTAGCAAGAAGGTTGTGCCGGATTTGTTTTTGCTGAGGACCGCCTTGATGGTCTAGCATCGGGGGATGAACATTGACATTAAGTGGCTGTTAACAGTGGCAAACAGGGGTTAATTTGCGGCCACCGATCAAAATACCTAAGGAGTTGGCGATGTTGGTTAAGGTCTTTGGAGGTCACACTGATAGCAAAGCACTCCACCGTCGACCTCTGTTTCCGCAGCCATTGCGTCGCCCTCCGTTGCACCCGGTCAGATTTGGCAGAGAAGTGCTAGTCGCTTCACTCAGTCTGTCTTTGTGGTAAGAACATCGAACAAATGGCGACTTTGCTATATGATGTAAAATCTCCTGGCCGATCATTTGCCAAGGTTTGGCCACCGTTCGTGTATCTCGCCGGTCGTCCCTACTAGGAAATGCCCCGGAAGCCCAGCATTGTTCAGTTAGTCAGATGCGTACTTGCACCCCGGGGACATTGCTCTCTTTCCTGTGCCACGTCTAGTTCACGAAATGTCTCTCGGAGAAGCCTCTGTCTAGAGGGTTTGAAGAAGGCCTTTAAGTACCTTTATAGTGAGATCCGGCTGCGTAAGTGAAAATTTAAATGACTTTACGCGCTTGCCTTGAGCTGTACGACCTTCTCCTTATGGCAGGGCTTGAGAGGTTTTTTTTTGGCAGAGGCTAGCTACGGATAAGGGCTTGGAGAATGTTGGCAAGGCAAGACAAGGCAGCGATGGCGAAAGAAATTCGCAAGCGGTGGAGGGGCAAATCAGATTCTGATTGTTTTTCTCTGATGAAGTCCTAATTCTTGAGGTACCGGGGTGTGTTGATCGACCGGGAGGAACGGGCTAGTGCATTTCTCCTGCTATTTCCTAGAGATTGATCGACGAATTTTCACACTTTGACCTGCTAGGGCGTTAGCGTTCTGATGGTCCGAATGGTGAGAGTAGCAGAGGATGATGAGCATCTGATGAAACTGAGGTAATATTTTCACGAGATATTATGGGGATTTAAATTTGAGTGTTTTTTTAGGTGTGTAAGAGGGAATGAAGAGGCTATGGCATCGTAACTAGGTTCAGAAAGGAGGCAGAAGAAGGATTTGACAGTCGAATTTCTCACGTCGACAAGTATCTAGGACTCATTCTTGACCTAATCTTACACTTGGTTGCTTCTCGAAGCGCCTCGAGCTTCTCCTCGCTATAGTCTTTCTGGAAAACAGTATTGTGGAGCTCCTTCAGCTCCTCCGCAGCTGGCGTAAAGGCTTCTATGGCACCTGATGTCGGGCTCTTCTTTATGAGAACGCATTTTGTCCGGTGACGTTCGTTGTTAGGAATGGTAATCCCCTGCTCCTTTAAGGGCTGCCACACAGTGGCCATGTACAGCCAATTTGCCCATGTTGGATGGGATATCCTCCAGCCAGCTAAAATCTTTCCCGCCAACTGCGGCATTGTATTCATCCGTCTCAATGGCATTGACCGTCTCATCGTCGGCAAAGCCGTCATCGCCGTCGTCTCCCAGGTCGTCTTGATCCTTAGAATCGGAGCTCTCTGAACTGGAATCCAAGTCGTCTTCAGGGTTGACACGTTCCTTGCTGAGGGGACCGCGTTGAGCTTTCCCTAGTTCTCCTTGAGGTAGAGTGATCATACGCGGCGCCGCTGCAAAGCTGAAAACAGATCCTACGGGGGTGACCTCACAGAAGGAGGTTGGCAGGTGTTGATGAGTGAGATACCAATTCGGTTTGGAAAACTTGTTTTACAGCGCCGTGGGAATTGAATTAAACTACAACAAAGACTCAAAGCTAAACCGCTCCAATGGCGAAAACCCCTGACCGGACTTGATCTCTGCAGCCACACCCGAGTCACCTCCACGTGCCATCAACCATTCATCAGCTTCCGTCTCCACGGCCGGACTGGCTTCTGCCCTCGGAGCATCCAACAACATCTCCTCCCTCCGGCGGATCTTGGCGCCAGGCTTCGGGCAGCCGGCGCTCCTGTAAATGCTCACCTGTGGTTTCCGATCAGTCAGCCTTTAGGGCGCCATGACATCAGTTGTCCGGGGTAAAGTACTCACCTCGTCATCAAACAGCGACCACTTCCTGTTCAAATCCAGCCCAAAAAACGTCGGCGCCGTAATCCTTGCAAACACATCATAGCCCGCCTCACTCGCCAGACACGCCTGAAACTCCTGCCCGCTGCCCACAGCCGCATCGCCATGCACCCTCAGGTACGTGTCCACGCCCAGATCCGCCGCCGTGCTCGGCACCTCCCATTTGGGGTTAAACACAATGCCAAAGGTCACCATCGGTATCAGATGCATCTCCACCAGCCCCTCGGCCGTCACATGCCAGTCGAACTTTATCCCGTCGTCCCCCTTCTTGTTCGACGTTGCAAACGTGGGCTTGTCGGGCTCGTCCTTGTCGGGATCGATGTGCTCGTCGTTGTCGGCCGGATATCTCTGCGAATAGTCCCACTTCGCGACGGAGAAATCCACCCTCGCGTCCGCGTCGACAGACACCCGGCCCTCGACCGAGGCCACCAGCTTGAACTCGGGCCCGATGGTCACAATGCCGGGGATCTTGAAACTCGCCCCGATCGGCGCAATCCCCAGCAGCGTGTCCTCCATGTACGGCAGCCGGAGCTCGCCGTGCGCGTGGAACACGAGCGACGCCTTGACCTCGCCCTTGTTCCGGAAGTTGATGTACGAATGCCGGAACTCCTTGAGGTTGGCGAGGTCGCCAATCAGCGTCAGGACGCCGGACGTCTGGACGTCGGCCGTGATCCGCGCGCGGATGTCGGCGGCAAACTCGCCGTTGGGGCAGGTGCGCTTCTCGTCCAGGATCTTGTACACAAACGTCTTTTGGATGCGCTGGTCCAGCACGTCGACGTTCTTGTTGATTTTTGTCAGGCGGTGAACCCAGTCGGGCAGATTGTCGGTGAACCAGCGCTCGTGGAGCAGATGCAGCTCTTCGGGCGGTGTGTGGCGCCGGTCGAGCCGGTACGAATGGTCCAGGAAGCGCTTGTAGTCGCCGGCAAAGTCGCGCTGGACGATATGGTGGATGTCTTCGCCCTCGCCGACGCTACGGCGGAACTTTTTGGAGCCCGGCTTGGCGGCCACCACGTCATCCCAGTACCCCTTGGCGTTGCTGTAGTCGATGCGGAGCTTCATCCTGTTGTCGGCACGGCCTTGGAGGCGGTGGAAGCCGTAGTCAAACGTGAGGTTGAACACCTGGGCGGCGACGGGAAGACGCCGCTTGAGATGGGGGGCGAGGACGTCGTCGTCGTGAGCCTGATGCATGGGCTCGACGCTGACGACGAGGGCGTACTTGCCCGGGCCGCAGTGGGCGGGCATGTCGACCACCGTGTCCGCCACGCGCCCCAGAAAGAGCCTGTCGCAGTTGTGGTCCTTGTCCTTGGTGCACACGATCCGCGCCGACTGCCGGCCCTCGTGCTTGGTCTCGTCGCAGCCGTACACGGCCCAGTCGGAGCCGTCGCGCCGGTTCAGGTTGGCGTGCTGGTCGGGCGGGCCCGACATGATGTGCCAGCCAAAGCTGCCGTCGTTTGGGTGGCTGCTGTCGCCCTTGCCGTCGTAGTCAATGTCAATGTCAAAGGTCTGCTCGTCGGTGCTGTCGATCTCGGTGTCAAACAGATGGTCCAGCGGGACCGGCAGCTTCTTGGTCTTCATGCGCACCGAGTCCTTCTTGCAGCACATGAGGCGGCCGTGCTGGGCGTTGCTGTTTTCCCCGTACTGGTAGAATCCGTTCCGGGGCCACCGGTTGTCCTCGCAATCCTCGCCCCCGCCATAGTCATGACGCCCGTAGTCGAGTTCGTCGGAGGCACACTCAGCCTCGCAGTGCTTGTCGGGGTCCATGTTCGCCACCCACCGGCACTGGGGCGAGATGGACGACTCGCAGCAGAGGACATCCCACTCCAAATGCTGCTTGAAGCGGTCGCATTTTTCCAGTGCAATGGCGCTGAAGTCTTTGGTAAGGAGGGGCTTCCTGCCCGCTTGCGAGCAAGTAAAGGCGGCGCCGAGCGGCGTGCACGTGTTGCTCCATGCGCAGACATCCTCGCGGTGCGTCTCGCAGCAATAGTCGGCCTCGGTATGCGAGCACTCTTCATCGCCGCCCTGGTCGTTGACAAACCACTTGTCGCTCACCACGAACTGCTCGCCGTCGACGCACTTGCGGGGGCCGCGGCTCGGAGACGTGCCCCACGGCTTGTCGCCGCAGTAGATGCCGCCGTTCTTGTTGCCGCGCCACTTGCAGTACCGGGGGTCGGGTGCGTTGCCGAAGGGGCAGCAGAGCTTCTTGCGGGGGCTGGCATTCCCGTCGATCGAGTCGCACCGGATGCTTGTCAGCTCAATGTGCCCCTTGGCGCAGTCCTCGCCGCAGCCGGAAAAGGTGCACTGGTCGCCCAGCCGCGTCTCCCACGGATCGACTTCGGTCTGCACGCCGTTTCGCTCCCTGAACTTGCCCAGCCCGTCGGGCTGCAGCACGGCATCCAGCAGCGTGCCCTCGGCCGTGTCCTGCGTGACGGCCCAGATGAACAGCCCGCGCAGGCCCTGCTCGTTGGCAAACTCCACCTTCCACTTGATCGTCTCCTCGTCGTCGAACGAGACCCACTGGTCCTCGTCGTAGCGAAAGTACTTGATCGTGTCCTTCTTGTCCGTGACGACGGGGGCCCCGGAGCTTTTGCGGATGCGGGCAATGTCCTGGTAGCTCATGTAGCCCGGCTCGCCCGAGCACTGGCCGGCCGTGCCCGGATCCGAGAAGCCACAGCCGGGGCGGTCACACTGGGCGTCTTTGAGGGTGTAGGTGCGCCCGTAAAAGCCGAGGCCCAGGTTGACTTGGTTGGCGGGCACGCCGTTCCGCCAGAGAAGGCCGAGCGCGTTCTTGATGACGGTCAGGTTGGTGTGCCCATAGACGTGCGGGCCGATCCAGTCGGACTGGTCGTCCCAGCTCCCAAATAAGTCGTACGTCATGAGATTGACAAAGTCGACATGCTCCATCATGGCCCCGATTTCAAAATGGCGCAGGTACCAGTACGACGACGGCGCCGTGAAAGAAATGCCCCAGCCCCGCGCGTTGTCCTTGAAGTAGGCCCGGGTCGCCTTGACAAGCTCGACGTAGTTCTGGCCGTCCTCCTTGTTGCCGCCGCGGTCGTGCGCCCCCGGGTACTCCCAGTCGTAGTCCACGCCGTCGAATCCGTAGTAGACCATGAACTTCTCCAGCTGCACCAGAAACTTGACCCTCTTCTGAGGCGTGCTCGACAAGTCGGCCCAGACGCCCTGCGTATCGGTGTTGTTGTCGCTGAACGACCACCCCCCCAGCGCCACCCACACCTTCAGCCCGGGCGCGCGTTCCTTCATGCCCGTGATGGCCAGGATGTTCTCGTCGGTCACGCCCCGCATGGGAAAGATCTCAAACGAGTCCGGCTCGATGTACCCAAACGACACAAACAGGTGCGTCACGGAATCGATCCTCAAATCCTTGTAGGCATCGCGTTTGGCACACCCCCGCCGCGTGAAAGCCCACCCCTCGACATAGCCAATCACAATATTTCGGACATCTGTCGTGTGCGGACTCGTCTTGGACGGCTGGCCGCAGTTGCTGTGACACCCGTCCCCACAGAATTCGTCCGTCGTGCCGCAGAAGCCGTGCTTGCTGCAGCAGACGTGGATGGGGCATTCCTGGCCGGGCGTGGCGGCGTGCGGGCCACACTCAGCCCGCGAACCGCACTTGGAGGTGCACTTGGGGCCGCAGTGGTCGGCCTTGTCGAAACCGCAGATGCCAGTGTCGCCGTTGCAGCAGGCTTCGTTGGCGCAGGGAATGTCTTTGGTGCAAGCGCCTACGGGCAGGCTGTCTTGGCGGACGCCGAGCAAACGCGAGACCAATGTTACACCGGTGGTGTTTTGTGGGATGGGATCGGGAGATGCTAGAATGGGGAGATGGAAAGTGAAAAAGAGGAAGAGGAGCAGGAGACAGGGAGGCATCTTGGGGGGAGCCATTGTGCTGGGCTCAGGCGGTTGGGGGTGAATAGAGGTGGAGAGAGTTTTGGGGAGAGAGAGAGAGAGTGACAAGATATGGAGTAAACGGCGACGACTGCCCGTGCGGTTTGATGTCGCCTGTCTGGCCTAGACTTAGAGGAGCTGGCGATACCATCAAAACGTGATTCTTTCGTAAAACACACCAAGGCAGTCAAGTAAACGTCGCCGTTCGCTACCGTGATTCGGACAGCTCGGATTCTCAGGTTCTCATGTCAGCAAAATAATTACAGCAACAAATGTCACTCTACTCTGTACCTTGCATACTCGGCCGCGATAGTGATCCACCCGCCGTGAAATCGTACCAAGATGCTGGCTCGGACTTGAAAGGCCAGAACACCATAGGTACTATCGGAATTTCTAAATCGCATTGAAAATGGCGCGAACTCGGACTTGGTTGATGTCGGTATTGTAAAAACGCCTAGCGCTTATTTCCGAGGTTGCGCTCTTGGATATTAGACAGAGTCCACCTGTACCTCCTGTTTTTGTTTTGCCGGACACCCGGGGGTTGCTCCATCGTCAACGTGTGATTGCCGGAGCGAGAATGGCTCGCTAAGGTACATCTCGCCAACTGCGTCTTTCCCATGAAAGTCCAAGTCTGCGCACCGTCGCCAGTGAGGATCCCTCACCGCCATCATTGGCATTGTCGGGCCTCCAGACCTGCGCAACCATGCTGTTCACCCTCCCCCTTCTTGCCCTGCTTCTTGCAGGGCCGTCCCACGCTCAACAAGTCAACTTTATGAACATTACCGCCCCATATCAGAACTTCACCACAACCTGCATCGGCGTCCTGAACCAAGCCGTGGCCTGCGATGCAAAGATCAAACTCACCGGGAGAGCGGGGACATTCGAAAACGACGCTACCCTGGCGAGCGTGTGCACCACGGCCTGTACCAATGCTCTCACAACGTGGAACCGACGAGTGGTGCAAGCCTGCAGCACATCTCGATACTCAGATGGCCGGATGTCTGTGCTTGCCGCCTTTCTCGCCCAGGGCGTGGTCGAGGCCTACTCGGCCCTCTGCCTCAAGGACAAGCAGGGCAAATTTTGCAACGCCGTCGCCCGAGATGCCTTCGGCTCTGCCACGGGAACGGCGTCCACCATCGCCCCCAGCATCGCCTGCAACACCTGCGTCGCCTCCATCATGAGCACCCAGGCCCAAATGCCCATCGGCTACGGTCAGACCCAGCTCCGGAATCAGTACAGCTCCCTCACGTCGAGCTGCAAGATGTCGTCCATGGCCCTCACCCCACTCGCCACCACCACCACCTGGGCGACAAGCTTGCCGGCCTCGCCTACCCCCTCCTGCGCGGGCACGACCTACACGGTCAAAGCAGGCGACAACTGCCGCACCGTATCCTTCGGCCGCGGCATCAGCACCATCTCCCTCCTCACTGCCAACAAGCTCCGCGCGTACTGCGCCAACTTCCCCCCGCCCGGCGGGACCCTCTGCATCCCCAAATCCAGCGTCTGCAAGCCGTACCAGCTCAACGTCGACCTCTCCGACACCTGCCATTCCATCGCCCGCGGCGCCGGCGTCACATGGACGCAGCTCGTCAGCTGGAACCCCGAGCTCGGCGAATACTGCGAGTCCCTGACCACGCTCGCCCAGGGCGCCGGCCCCGTCATCTGCGTCTCGCAGCCCGGCGGCGGGTGGGTGAACCCCTCCCCCGACACCACGGCTCCCACCCCCACCTCCACCTCCACGCCGGAAACCTACTTCACCCTCCCGCCCACCGAGTTCGCCTCGGTCCCCTCTCTCCCGACCAGCACCGGCGCCCCTCTGTATCCCATGGCCGGCTACGTCGAGCCCTTTGCCAACGGCAGCGTGCTCGACTGCCACATCCACCGGGCGCCCCCCGTGCGCGTCAACGGCTCCCTCGTGGACAGCTACAAATGCTCCGACTACGCGCGGTTCTACGGCATCTCGTTCGCGCAGCTCCTGTCCTGGAACCCGTCCCTCGTGGAACAGACCGCCGAGCCCGACAACAACGGGGACTGCTACCTCTGGCCGGGGGAAAAGTACTGCGCGCAGCGGGACGCGAGCATCGGGCGTGCGCCCGATACGGCGACGGCGTGTGTGGATGCGCAGCTGGCCGAGTCAGGGGCGAGATCTACATGCGAGGGGTTTTTGGCCTGGTACGGGCTCGGCGATGCGCCGGGCCGCGCCGCCTTTCTGGAGTGGAATCCTAGCGTGGGGCCGGATTGCAAAGCGTTCCGGTCGGGGGGCACGTACTGCGTGGCGGTGCTCAAGTTTCGGCCGGCGAGTACGATTGCGACCTGTTCGCGGTGGCATTTGCTCGCCAAGGAGGACGTGGTGAAGGGGGGGATGGAGGTGTGTACGCGGGTGGAAGCAAAGTACGGGCTCACCCATGGGAGGTTTGTGGCGTGGAATCCCTCGGTATTGAATAACTGTGAGTCTTTGGTGTTGTTACTCGCCTGGATACAATGTCCGATCCATGTGCTGACATGATACTCTAGGCACCGGGGCTCGTCTTGGGTATGAGTACTGCGTAGGAACGCCCCAGTTTCCTGCTACTGGCGGATGAAGGATAGCCAGAAGGGGGATTGATGCACCATTGCTGAGATGAGGGGGTGGAGCTAACACCACAACTTGGCAATGTTCCATGTCACAGGTGCAGCACGTCTGGTTGGGTTCATATCTAAGATA
>Ga0247770_1001804_pt1 | contig 14700 bp, 9 predicted proteins | sample UWRJL136409B6_FD_179943 | JGI IMG/M metagenome (GOLD analysis project Ga0247770, IMG submission 179943) | Plant litter microbial communities from Arlington Agricultural Research Station in Wisconsin, United States - UWRJ-L136-409B-6 | ecosystem: Environmental > Terrestrial > Plant litter >... | reverse complement strand
TCCCCCTCTTAAAAAGTCAGTCCTTTAAGTTATTCGTTATTATAATAAAGTCCTTTCTTAAATACTAGCTGCTTAATTTAATGTTTATTAGTAAACTTCTTTATTTATTCGTGTATAAACTTAAGTTCGGCTTACGGGTGGTTATATAGTTCTTACATCCAGTCTGTGTAAACTACAACTTAGGGGGTGCTAATAGGTGGGCCTTAATAAAGTTTAGGCTCTTTACTGTAATTAGTGAAAAACAGTAACACACCTATTAACTTAACTAATATTATATTATAAGCTATCTACACTATTAGTAACAGCTTAAACTAATTATTTTATTTAAAGTTAATATAGGCTTAAAAATATATTATAAGTATCTAGTTAACTTACTTTATTTAATTATCTGTGTATAAGTAGAAAGTTATTAAAAGTTTACTCCTTACACTTATTCTCTATATTAGCCCTTATTAGAACTTCAACACAATTAGCTTATCTTAATCTGTAATAATGTTATTTAGTTAAAGGTGTTATAAAATTACCTTTTTCTTAAAGATATAAGTAAGTTACTCCACTGTTATATCCTTTAAGGTTAGTAAAAAGTAAGCCCACTTTATTAATCTATTAACTATTATAAGGATCTGGTTATAGGTGACTCTTATAATAAGGTCCCTAGACTTTAAGATCCTAATAATAAAGTTAAGTAAGATGGAACTTTATAACACTTATAATATAAGGAGTAGTTTAAGAAGTCTGTAAGGTTTATAACGTCAGTTCTGTTTTTAATAGCAGATATTACAGTTATTAACCACTTCCTTAACCAGCTTCTTTATTCCTGGGAAAGTGTACGCTTACTAAGTTTATATAAGAGTTTTAACTTAGCCTATATAGCCTTTAAGTCGAGACTTATAAACCTGTTAAATATACTCCTTCCGTTTACCTAGGTTATAAATATATGGTTTTTCTTAATATTAAAGCCTTACTCCTAGTTTAAATACGCCGTTTACACCTTTTAACAGCTATTTGAACTAATAACTAGTTTTATTATAGTTTAGATATTTTAGGCACTTTTTACCACAGTTTTACACGTGTTTTAAGAAATCTTTTAAGGGGCACTTATACATATAAGTCCCTTTTATTAACCTTTTTACTTAAAAGTCCTATTATTATTAATAGATATTTTACTTTATTTATAAATTTATACAGATATTAATGGTTTATTTTAATATTTAATTATTTAACATTTATAACGTATGTTTTAACATACCGTTCTCTGCTTTATTAAATATAGTAACAGGGATTAGGACTGGATTAGCGTCTTTATAGTCCTGTCTTTAATTAAAAATATTAACTTACCTATTATCTTTTCCTTTAATATAGTAAATTTAAAAGTGGAACGGGGCTATTAACTTTACACACTATACTTACTATAGATTAAGTTCCTTTATTAAGAAGTATTAAAGGTTATTATAGTTTAAAACGACCTAAACTGGTTCTTCTATACCACTTAAATACAGTACCCACTTAATAAAGTATTAAATAATCGCTATTAATTCCTTATTATAAATTAGATATTATAAGGCTGGGCCGTAAATTTCTTTTAATAAAAAGGTAACTAAGTAACGTTTCTTATTATCCTAGACTTAGCTAAGTTCTCCACTAATTACGAATTTTAAAGAGTCTGTCTTAACTTAAAACAGTTTTAAGAAATTAAAAAGGGCTAAGATTAATACTGTAATAAAGGTGTATTTAAGGTCCTTAAATGCCTTTTATTATCTACTAGTCCACTTAAACGGTTTACCCTCTCTTATAAGCTTATATAATAGTTTTATAATCTTTATAAAGTATTTAATAAAACACTAATAAAAGTTTGTAAAGTTAATAAAAGCTTACAGCTTCTTTTAATTCCTTAAAGTAAGTTAGTCCTTAACTACCTTTATCTTCTCCACTTACATTTTAAGCTTTCCAGGGGTTACTTTAAACCTTAGATAATTCAGTTCCTAAACGTGGAAATAACTCTTTTTTAAGTTTACTGTCAGTTTTACTTTTTTAAAAACTGTTAAAACCTATCGTATATATTTCTAATATTCTTTTAAAGTTTCAGAGTAGATTAAAACGTTATTTAAATATATAAAGATAAACTTATTAAAGAAGGGGTGGAGAACACTGTTAATAAGGCCTTAAAAGGTTACAGGGGCGTTTATTAATCCTATCAGTATAATACAGTACTAGTAATACCTGTTATAAGTTTAAAAGGCTATTTTATACTTATCCTCTTCCTTTACTCTAACGTAATTAAACCTTATAGGGAAATTAAGGTTAGAGAACTAATTTACTTTAATAATCTGTTCTTACATTTCTATAATAATTAACAGTAAGTAACAGTTTTTAATTATATCTTTATTTAACGTTTAATAATTAATAACTATATGTAGTTTACCGTCTCCCTTCCTTAAGACGAATAATACTAGGTACCTTACCAGGGACTGGGACTTTATAATAAATCCGTTCTTCAAATTCTTATTAATGTACTCCTTTAAGGCTTCTACCTATTAAGGGTTTAAGTAGTAAGGCTGGAAATTACAGAACTTCACTCTTAGTTTTAACTTAATTTTATAGTCTTATAATTTATAATCTAATAATTATAATATCTTTTTTTAAAATAGGGTGAACTTCCTATACTTTATAAGTACCTTAAATAAGTTAACTTTTTCACTTATGTATAAGTTAGCTTTTTACTTCTTTCCACCTTTTAAATTATTATTTAGGTAATATAGTAAACCTTTTAATCCTTTAACTATTTTAATAAACCTAACCTAAACTATACTTAGTTTTAAGGGTTTAACGTGCTTTTAAGTGCTTTTAACATCTTTAAAGCAGTTTAATACCTTCTTAACTTCCTTTAAATAATAATTACAGCTAAGGGACTTATTAAAGGTAAGGTAGCCACTTCTTTAATTAATTATAAGGTTATACTTTTCCAGCCAGGGTAGACTTAAAATTATATTATACCTTATAACTAATATAATGTTAAAATCTATTTATTATTTGTCCTTATCCACTTTAATTAAGAGTAGTAAATAGTAGGTAACTTTACCGTTATTATACTAATACAGGCCTTCTTCTCCATTTTAAATGGGAATAGCCTCTTTATACTCTTTATTAAGGAGTTTCCTTTAGTTAACTAATAAGGGGTATATTAAGTTAAAAGCACTCCCGTTATTAATTATTACTTTTACCTTAAATGGCCTCCCTTTTCCATCCGTTAAGTTAATATTAACGGAATAATGTTTATACTCCTTTAACATCTAAATTATAATAATTATTTATTCTTAAGGTCTTATCTAACCTAACCTTTAAATGCCTCTCCTTCTCCTTAAGGTTTTTACTAACTAGTAAATTACCAGTTTCCAGCCCTTTTAAAGGGCCTACAGCCTTTTCCTAATTCCTTTTAAAAAAACAGGTAACTTTAATAAACTTAACGATTAACTTTTTTTAAGTTTTCACGTTTTAATATCTAGTTAACTTTAAATAATTTAATATTCTTAAAGTCCTTAATAAGTTAATAGTACGCTTTACAGGACTAGATTACAGTAATATCCTTTTACTTTTAAATCTGTTAATAATCTTCTCACTTCTACCACTCTCTAGTTTTTCCATTAAGATGTAATAAGTATATTATAACTAGGCAGTTATTAAATACCCCTCCTTACCAGCACGTAACGGAAGCCTAATTAACTATAATAACCTTCCATTTATTACCAGATTCTCTTATTAGGGAGTAGGAGATTTAATAATAAGCCGGTTCTAACTTTATCCTTATAACAGCGTAATCCCGTTTCTGTACGCTAGGGAAGTGGTTATAAAGGGTTTTAAGTCCACTATATCAGTTAAGTATGTAATTATTATATATACAGTTAATCTACAGTATATCCTTATAGTTAGGGTGGTTAATATTAACTGTAAGTGCTGTAATTATAAAGTATAGGATAGGGGAAGTGGCACCTTATTCCTTTTCTTCTTCCACTTACCTTTATATGTATTATTTCTCCTAAACCTCTTTTTAAAACTTAGGTAATAATAACCCAGCTTATTCTTTTATAAAATAACCTTTTTTAATAAGTTAATACTTAAATTAATTAGTAAAGTGAACTCTATTATAAAGTTATAACCTAATCTCCACTATTTTATTTTTAAACGTAATAATAAGGCCCTTAACTTACAGGTCCTCCACTTCATCTACTAACTCTTAATGTTTCTCCTTTAACTTCTAGATTCTCTACTAATATATTTACTTAATACCTTCTTAAGGGACCCTTAGGATACTAATCTACAGTATACCAGCTTTAATGTAAGGTAGCTATTTAAGCTGTCCTTCTTTTAAGGAGGTAAGGGTGCTAATCCACTTAATGTACTTAAAGTGTTTAAAAGTCTTAAAGGGTATTATTAAGAAGAATTTCCGTTTTTTTAACTTAATCCTTTCTACTTACTCTTTTTTACCTTTTAGGGCCTGTTTTACTACTTAAGTGGCCTGGAGAGCTAGTTCTTTAACTCCTTTTACCATCTTAATAAGGTTTAAGTTAAAGTCCTTCCTAGACTTCCTTAATTCCTAAGCTTACAGGGTAAGGTTTTTAAAACCTATAACAGCTAATTAGAACATCTTTTCCTAAAGTTAATCTTTTATAACCTACACCTTTAATGGTTTTAAGTTTCCACTTTTAAGTCAGTCTGTTATAACCTGCACCTTTATAACTGACTTTTCTAAGACACTTTTAAGGACTGGGTATATTACGTCTTAGGGTTTTTTTTTGTTGGGTTTTTACAACCCTAACCCGGCTAGTGTGGTTAGAACAGTGTGGCTGGATCCACGCAGCCGCTCCGCGGCTGCATCCGTGGATCTGCACAAGCCAAGAACGCCAGACTCCACTGCCAACCTCGTATTCAGTCAGCCAACCTCGCTTCGCAGAAGCGAGTGTGGCCAATGCACTCCGTGCACTGGCCACCCTCACGGCTATAATAACACGGCTTCCACTCTCGAAGATAGAAATAATTAATCACCTTCAACACACACTGCTTTCCAATGCCTTGACCCCTTTTGCATTTCAACATTTTTCTTTATCTCCTAAGTTACACTTATTTATTTAAATGTAATCCTTTTTATTACTTACTATCCTAACATAGACGTCTCTTAAATTAAACTTAATATACTTCCCTCCTTTTAAAATGGGTTTTTAACTAACTTACTTTAACGACAGGTACTGCCATGCCATATAGCCTTTCTTATTATAGTTAAAATATTAAATTTAAGATAGATCTTTAAGCTGCTTCTATTACTATTACTGTTAAGGTTTATTACAGTTAGGTTAGTTTTAACAATTTACCATATTAATATCTATCAGTCTGGGGTGGTGACCTATTATAGTTAACTAACTCCCCTTTTTAGGCTTATTTAACTAATAAGGGGTCCGCTCCTTTTAGCAGTTCTTTTAATAATAATGATTATAATACTAGTTATTAGCCTTAATAACCATCTTAACTAGCTCTTAAAGGCGATCTGGTTAGTCTTTTTAGTAAAGGTCTCCTGTAACGTGTTCCTTTAGGCCACTTTAAAATAACATTATTAAAGCTTCTTAATTAAGTTTAGTTTTTACAACTTTTAATTTAAAGCGTGTGGAGAACTTAAGGATTAAGGACGTCTGCCTTAGAGCTATAAGGCGCTGCTTAGCTTATTTTAAGGCGTTTAGTTCTTTAAACTTAGTCTGGAGTTAGTTAATAAATATATTAAAGTTATTAAAGAGGGCTTAAGTCTCAGGGGCCTCCCTAAGCACTTTATCCATAAAAAGGTTATTAATTATCTTTATATAAGGTTTATACTAGTAAGCGGCTACTCCATTTAGTAAAGCTTTAGTAAACCTAACCTTTCCTTCTTCCTTAAAGAACTGCTTATTATAATACGTGATATAACTTTAGAGTTAGGTTATCTAAGACTCTAGCTGTATAAAGTCTCCTTTAAAGCGCGATAATGGGGGGAGTTTCACTCATTTCTTTCCTTAAGGTCGTTATTTTCCAGCTTAATAACGTTAAGTTAAGCCTAGAGTTTTTTAATAAGACTAATACGGCTTTTAATGTCTCTAGGGAAGGCTTTATTAAGCTCCTTAACTAACCCTTACTGGTTAAGGTTTAACTTTTTAAGGTGTGTAATTAACTTATTAACAGTAAGGAGTTATAGCTAAGCTTAAGCCTCCTTAAGCTTCTTACCTTTTCCAGAGGTTAATATATTATTGGGAGGGAGGTAGTATTTAAAAGTTTAATAAATAGTGTTTAAAACTAAGACGTTAATATCATATTACAACCTACACCTAACACAGGCCTTAAGAGGATTAGCGTGGGTTAAGACAGAACGTATAGCAGGACACTAACAGGTAAGGAGCGTTCTGAAGACGGCTTATTAAGCTAGCACTCTTAGACGGGGGGTTTAATATTATTATAAATTGCTATCACTATAATACACAGAGGTGAGTTTAAATAGTAGGATATAAATAAATAATTAAATACTAGTGTGAGGAACTAAAGTCCCTCACGGTGGTTATAAGCATAACTATAGCTATCTATATTAACTAATTAAAAGGTACTTTATACCTTACTTAGTCCGTTATGCTTAGTGGTACACCACACAGTTGCGGCCAAGCAGTTAACTAAATAGCGCTTGGTGTTGTCAGTCCTTATGGACCATTAAGCACTTTCTTACTGGTCGTAAGGGCTTTAGGTCTTTACACCCCTAGCCCAATGTGCCAGAACAGTGTTCACCGTTCTCCCGCACTGTTCCCTTTACAGGGGATTTGTCAGGCCGCCCCAGCCTAAGTGACAGCCTGCAGGGTCGTCACAGTAAGGAACTAGAGTCCCTTACAGTAGTTATAAGTATAACTATAACTATTTATACTAACTAATTAGGAGGTACTTTATACTTTACTTAGTAGTTTACCACTTAATAAGGGACTAAGCGCCCTGTTACTAAGCACTTCTTGCTTAGAGGTCTTTTAAATGCTTAGTAGGTGAGCACTCTTGCTAAGACTAAGCAACTGCTAGTTAGTCGTAAGGGCTTTTTAGGTCTTTACACCCCTGGCCCAGTGCGCAGTACAGTGCGTACTGTTTTTCTGCACTGTTCCTTCTGCGGGGGATCCGTCGGGCCGCTCCAGCCCAAGTGACGGCCTGCAGGGTCGTCACATTAGGCTAACAGCAAGCTATAAAATCTTAACTAGGACTTTAAAAACATTATAGATGTAAACACCTTAAACAATCAAATAAAAAGAGAGCACGATATTAAAAAAGATAGTATAAATATCTACTTGCAATATTATTATAATACATTCCTAGATGTCCTATCCTATATTATAATAAGTAAGATTAGATATATAAAAGTAAACTTATCATTAAGGTATTTAAAAAAGGAGGTAAGGGTGGTAGGTATAAGACTAGACGATAGGGCTGCCACTTAACAGGATATGCAGTTTTATACAATACTATAAGACATCTAGTATTCAACTTTCTAAAGTATAGGCCTCTTTGACCAAAAGGAGATCGATACGATATCAAAATTCCAGAAAAAAGAAAACAATACCATTACAGCCTATATCTAGTGTAGGGAGAGTAATATATTATTTGCAGACACCTGCGTATACAGCAGTAATCCAAGTATAATACAGCAGGCCGATTATATAAATAAGATAAAAGTAAATGAAGACTACTTAAAGGGACAGATAAGTGTCGAAGTAAGCCCTTATACTTTATATATCGATGTAGCTACAGCTTTAATTAAGTGCTAGACTTTAAATAAGCTCCAGTTAATAACGTTACTACTACCAGCAGTATTCCTTAACAAGTATAATATATAACTCCAGGAAGTTAAAGGCAAGCAGCACCTTTAATACGTTAGCAGCGAAAGGGGCACAAGGTAAGTCCCATATTATATACACTGTTAAACATATATTTTAGCTTAAAAACGGCCTTTAGATAGTACTCCTAACTAGTGCCAGCAGAAATGCACTACGCTTATTAGTGGAGTAATACTCTATTTAGCGTCCAGTATAAGATTTAAAGGTTGAAACGAGATAGTAAAAAATATATTAAAGGGAAAAAAGCTGCACTAGAAGAATAAAATTATATTAATCGTTAACAAGATTAACCAGGCTAGTAGTTTAACGCTAGCCTTTATAAATAGCTACTTAAGGCTGTATAAAGAGGATATGTATTACTGTTTAACAATATCCTAATTATTATTTTCTTTAGTAACCTCTTCTAGTTCAAACTGGTCAGGCAGACTAGCCTCCTGCTACCAGAGCCTAAAAACAGCGATAAATAAAAGATAGAGAGCCTGGTAAGGCATATAATAATATATAATTTATTTCTCAAGTTTACTATCGTTATCATCCTTTAAGAGCAGGTTTACATGTTACGGCCTGCACCTAGATGGGTTAAGGCAAGTCGTATCAGGTAAGTCGGGTGAACAAGGCACCTGAAGGCGGGGGTTGATCAATAGACGGAAGTCGAAGCTAGTTCTCTCCGAAGAGTATACTGCGGACGTATCACTGTAGGCCGCTGTCTTATTAGACACAAGACGAGACTGTGAAGTGAGATATAAAGGAACAGTGTATTACTAGCATGAAGAACCAGAGTTCTTCCTAAGCCGTGAGGTACGACGATAGTGTCTATATACTTATCTTGTCTTAAGGACCTGAGGACCTAAGGTTTTGGTATCGGCAGTCTGGGTCCTGTCTCATAGGTTCGGGGACCCGAGGACCCGAGCAATGTGCTCCGGCTCGCCGGATCCTTGTTGATTGGTTGGGTACGTCCTTCCGTCCCTTCCTTCCAATCGGTCACAACGTATGGCCCGTGCTTCCTCCCTAAGGCCAAGGCACGATCGTGACATTACACCACCGGCTGTAAAAGGCTATAGGGCTTCCTACACTACCTGTGTAACGGGGAGCAGACTGAAACAGACTATAAACGCCTGTACTGCCGCCTTTACAGTTAATTATCCCAGCTCTCCTTTAGTAATAGGCTAAAAGTAATTACGCCTTTAAACCAAGATTAGTAAAACCCGAATATAACTACCGTCGTATAATAGGGCTGTAATTAAGGTAGGCACATCTCCATCTTCACCGTAAAACACGACACCAAGCTAGGAAAGCAGCTGTTAGTAGATACCCTATATAATATACTCTATTACAAAGACAATTTACACCTCCTAATCCCTAGATAATTATTCTATACGTAAGGGATACCGGTAAAAGCAACCCGAAACCAGCTTATTAGGCTAAAAATAGTTAACAGTAGATCATTTATGTGGAACGTTTCACTGAGGGTACAGAGCTCATGGGAGCAGCGGAAGTGCAGTTGCAAAGTGACTTGATTAGGTAGAAAGGGTGGGAGCGAAGCTCCTAGACTAAATACAAAAGAGAGCTCCCTGTGTGTGAGGAGAGCACATGACGAAAGGCTCCTGCGTTCCAGCCTAGCCTGGAGCGGTAAGGCGCCTGGGCGCCTGAGCGCCAAGAACTGCCGCTGCAGTTCGACAAACTGCTCCTTCAATCCGGACCAAATCCAGGATGGGCATGGCTACAAATCCTGCGATTGGGCTACTTTTTGAGTTCCCGGCGCGTCAAGAACTTTCAGATACAATGGATGCAACTTGCCAAGATGTTTCTCGGGCATGGTGCTAACCCCCTCGCACTCGTGACACTGGCATTCGTCAATCTAAGCACCGAAGGTGGACATTGGCCAGTGAGTGACGAAAATGGCGTCATCTCAGGTAGCTCATATCGAACCTTTGGCTGGGTCACACATTATAAGATCGGCCTCCCGGAAGTCTTGTTGAAAATCGCGGACGGGGATATCGAGAAGTACACGACTTTCCTAGCAGGCTTAAAGATTAGGACGCTGCCGCCTCCAGCACCAGGAGTGAGTATCCCGGTTGTCGGGGGCGTTATGTTCGATACGGAGGAGGGTGTCATCTACAAGGAGAAGAGCCAGTCTCGGCGTTTACTGCTCCGTAAGATTGAAACAAGGAATTAGCCCTGCATAGTAGTGTGGCCTTTATGTGTGGCCTTTATAAGGCCGAGCAAATTCTTCTGCTCAACACGGGGGTCTCAGATAATACTGCCCAATCTGAGTTTCGGGAAAGATAAGGCTTTGACCCTCGGCAAGCGGTTCAATGCACACGCTGGAGATCTCAATGGCACTGTCATGTTCGTTTCGCTGCGAATATCTGTGAACCTTCCCAATGGACGAGTGGTATGCTAAATTTGCTGCAAGCCCCTGCCTGTGCCCCGGCGAACACTACCAAATGCACCCGGGGTTGGCTGATATCGCCGAGGACATAGCGCTTCTTCCGGAAGTGAAAGATGAAATTTCGCAGCTGGAGACTTGGTTCTTGCATGGCATAGCGAATGATGGGGGCGGTGGCACAGGGCTGCAGGGGAGAGAGGAGATGTGCACATACCTATTTAAGGGGGCATTCGAAGATCAAGGGCAGTTGGAGTGGCTTTTGCGAATTGCTCCGCTGGTCAGGAAAAAGGCCAGCATTACTGGTTATGCTGTTATGCTGGGGTGAATTGCTTAATGATTGGCTGCTGCCGATCCGCCCAGCTACCTCCTGCAGTACGGAGAACCAATCCCCTGCAGTACGGAGAGCCCCCTGCAGCACGGGGAAGCCCCTGAGAACAACCAACACATTTCCCACGCCAATCAAGCCCAACCTGCGGATTATAAAAAAAGCACTGGCAAATCCTGGCGTTGATGAAACATAAAGTACGAGAATGTCCATAGAACTCTATCTTCATATTCATCTTCTTTATTGTCATCATCTAGTTCTGCCTTCCAACTATGCCTATCCATAATCTCCCGGTAGAACTACTCGACAGAATCATACACTACGCCATCATCTCGCGCGGGTGCCCCAGGGCTCTGAGATTGAAACTCGTTTGCAGTAAGCATTTGTCTCCCGGCTCAAGTTTGTACTCCAAGTTCGGATCAGGAAACTCACCGTGCATCCCCAGAAGCATTCCACACCTCAGTTGACCGGACCTTCTCTCACACAAGAGTGCTAGACAGCCGGGAATGGCACTATGCCTTTCGGAACTGGGACATCCGCAAACAGAACGGTGCGGACAAGCTCTGGCATGATTACCTCGTCTTTCGATCTCGCGACAAAAGAGACGAGTCGGTGGCGTGTTATGTGGAGATGCGGAGGGTGGTTGATGCCCTTGTGCAGCATCAACAGGGCGAAATTCATAACGACAGCAATGCGCTGGAGTGGGATTGGGACCAGGTGCTCGACAAACTCTGCTGGCTCGCCTTGGAGCGGGAGTGGGATGAAACTTTTGGCAATCGCATTCGTGGATGGGGACACTTGTCCTCCAGCGTATGGCGAGACCAGTGGTGGAAAAAATGGAACGGCTCAGACGACCCAGACGAGACAGACTCGGAGCCGGCAAACTTCGATCTCAAAATGCTCTCGGCGGCAACATACCTCGGATACATCCCTCTGGTTCGGGGGCTGCTCGGCCAGGGATGCGACCCGAGGAAGCACGACGAAATCCTTTTCCCTTCTGCGATGTACATCGCGGCGTGGACCGGCCAGGCAGACATGGTCCAACTACTCCAAGAGAACCTGCCTGCCACCAAGTACCCTCCGAACAACTTCTTCTGGCATTCCAAAGCCAATCTCGAATCCATCTGCGGAGCGGCCGCCCTCGGAAATATCGACCTGCTCCAACTCTGCGTACACCCCCTATCCCCCAACATCCCCGGCTACAATCTAGACACCGGCAAACCACTCCTGGGCTTCCTCCCCGGAGAGATCCCCTGCGACTCGACCCCCGGCATTGCCATCGCATACGCCATGCGGCGGACCAACTCCGTCCAAGTCTACAACTACCTCTCCTCCCTCCTCGACGAAACCAAGCCCCGTGATATTCAACGAGCAGCCTTGCTTAGGAACCAACACCTTCTCACCGTCTCCTCCACAGGCAACATCCCCTTGCTAGATCATCTCCTGACACTCGGCGCCGACCTCAGCCATCGCCCTATTGCCCCCGCTCATTTCGGCACGGCTCTCGCCCTCGCTGCCAGGACATGTAACTTCGACGTCGTCGACTTCCTCCTCTCCCGCGGTGCGGACCCCAATAGACCCGGCTACTTTCCCGGGACGGCACTCACATCCGCCATACAATCGGGGAGTATGGTCATGGTAAAGAAGCTATTGGATGCAGGGGCGGATGTGGGGTTTCCGGATGTGGACAGGTGTAATCTCAAGTGTGCTGTGATGTTGGAGCATGGGGAGATGGTGGAGTTGTTGTTAGACTTGGGAGGGGGCACGGAGATTGGGATGGCGTATGCGCTGTGGACGGCGGAGGAGTTGGGGCTGGAGAGTATGAGTGCGTTGCTGAGGGGGAGGGGGGCACGGTTGGTTCCTTGGGTTAATCCGGGAGTGGGTTCGGGTGTGGGTGGGAGTAGTGTCACGGTGGGAGGAACGGAGAGAGCGAAGGTTGATGAGAGTATGGAAAGGGGTCGTCATGTGTGGAGGGCTTGCTGGAAATAGTGATGGAAATTTGGTAGGGATTTGCAGTAAGGCTTTGGACTGAGTGGCAGCGCAGAAAAAGGCATGTACGGCTTACGCCGGGCCAAACAAATGGGGTTCTGTCATGGATGCGCTATCCAATTGGGTTTTATTTCTATCTGGGTGCCTTGAAAGGAACGTAGCGACCTGAATTAAAGTTTCCATGCAAGATAACTGCGGTGATGAATGAATTGTGACTCTTAACAGTAGGGTACAAATGAACTTTAAACTTCTTGGGTACCTAAGACAAGAAACAGAAACTCGCATGTCTATCAAACATAGGTAATAGTTCTCAAAAAGAAAGGAGCATCTAGCCACAAAATACAAAAAAACATCAGCAAAACCACTAGTACTAGCGATGAACGATCATCCTCCATGCCGTTGCCGCCAACACAAAACGTGCCAATTACTCGTCTGGGTCAACACGCGCGTCATTCTGGCCGTTGTTAGCCCCCCACCAGTAGCCGCCCTGGCTATCCGGGCTGCCGCCATGACAACTGTTGACGATGCCTCCGAGGGCGTTGGCACAGCTCTGGGCATTATAGACGTAGCCGGCGTTGACCTTGATCCCAAGCAGGACTGTGGTTGGGTTGCCTTTCGCATCGGTGAACCCAGCCCAGTTGCCCGAAGCGTCCGGGTACCTATCCCACCTGTCGAACACGGTTCCACCGTTGTCCAAACTCGCGTGCTTTGTGGTCAGATCGTTGCAGAACCTCGTCACAGCGCTCCGAAGCTGGTATTGCACTGAAAGTTATTAGCCATTAGTCATAAAGTTCGGAAACAAAATAAGGGACGAAAATAAGGAAAGAAAAAAATGGAAAAGGGAAACGAAGGGGGAGAGGGGGAGAATAAGAGAGGGAAAGGGAGGCAGAGTGGTAGAAGCGGGAGGGGTTAGCACAACTAGGTGGCAACATACAGATGTAGTGGCCAGCACGGTAGCAGCCAAACTCAGCGCGCTTTTGAATACCCCCTTCGCGGGAGAAGAGTAGTTCCTGGGCGCGGTTTCGCTGCTCGGCCGTGGCAAGAGCCGGGGCTCTATAGCCCAGCACCACCGACGAGTTGACTGGCTTTCCGTCAACCAGAGCGTCGGGAAAAGCATCGATCAGTCGGATCGGTTCCCATGATGACAGCGGTCCGTAAACGGACGCTACAAGCTCCCGGGTGGTGCTTGTCTTTGTCTCAGTGGGGGGACTTGGCATGGCCAAGGTTGTTGCCGCCACGAAGGCGAGAGCGAGAATTGGGCTAATCATGGCTGCGTTGTTGTATGGTTTGGAGTTGGCAATGAATATGTGAATCAAGATGAGAATGAGTTCTTATGCCTTCCAAACGCAAGATGTCTGGCCCTTTTATAAACTATTGTAACAGACAGTGGCCAGGGCCCAAAACGACAAACTCACGAATCAGCCCAATCTCTCTCGTGTTCCCACACACTGCCACATATGGAGTGAAGCCAATTATGCACAAAAGCTCTAGACAGATAATTCCTAAGGAAAATGTGTGCAGATAATCTAGCATCCGGACATTAGGTGCGGCTGAGCGCCTCGTTGAACTGGGCCCTGCTACATACTGATTGGCTCGCGTGGAGTGCTCGGTGGCTAATTTCCAAATCATCGATAAGTTTAGCGATTAGCGATGCTAGAAACTAGGTGAGTCCTAGAGCCTTATCAGTAGTCTGACAACTGGTTACACAAATCTCACTGAGATATATGACCTGAAATTATAGCTGAAACTTACGCAAGGGCTGAACAAGCGCACGAATGACTCGCAACCATTGAAACTATAATACCGGCTCTCTTAATTTTTAAAACTCAAATTAACTCGACTAGATTCAATAGGTTGCGTGTCTGAGCGAGCTACTAGAAGCACTGCTTGATTAGCCGCTTCAAGCGGCAAGGACTAGAACCGGCCTACATCGAAGATTTGCCAGATTCTATCAACTCATTCCGGGTACCAAAGACCAGGTTCCCTTCGCATCCTCATTTTTTTTTTTTTTTAGCAAACCTCCCATCATTATCCCACGTCGTCACTATCCCCCACCAACAACCAAGCTCTGACATTCCATCTCCCCTTCATTTCTTCTGTAGAGCTGCTCTGGACCGATACAA